>Ga0114981_10000007_pt1 | contig 102205 bp, 70 predicted proteins | sample S_140806_MF_Meta_FD_87028 | JGI IMG/M metagenome (GOLD analysis project Ga0114981, IMG submission 87028) | Freshwater microbial communities from Lake Simoncouche, Canada to study carbon cycling - S_140806_MF_MetaG | ecosystem: Environmental > Aquatic > Freshwater > Lake | place: Lake...
CTTTGAAGTTGGTTCCTGGAATTGGTTACTTGTATCGCGCAGGTGCAAATAAGACCATTACCTACACCAGTACTGCCGCTAATTTGAACAACAACATCACAACCAATTTACTTGCTCCTGCTTCTAACGTAGCGTATATTCCGGTATTGAGTTACTCAACCATCGGCTACAAGTTCGTTGCAAACCCATACCCTTCGTATGTCGATTGGACGTTACTCTCTCGCACAGGATTGAACGCGGGTTATTGGATTCGTAACTCAACAAATACGTCTTACGACGCCTACAATGCAACCACGCAGTTGGGTTCTAGTGCATCAGGACAAACCACGAAGTACATTGCACCAATGCAGGGGTTCTGGGTTTATGCCTACACAACGCCTTGTGCCTTGCGTATAGACAACACCGACCGCGTGCATTCCACAAACGTGTTGCACGCACCAACTGTGAATCAAGTGGTTCGATTGAAGTTGAACGACGGTATGTCGAGCGATTATACAGTTGTTTACGAAAATGAATTGGCTGCGAACGACTTCGAAGAAACCGATACCGATAAGATGTTCGACTATGATTTCCATCAGTTGTATACGCTGGAAGGCGATCACGAACTTGTGTTGAACGGACTGTCGAATGCTACTTCGAAAGGAAGTGTTGACATGGGAATATCTGTTGCGAATAGCGGACCATACACCATCGAAGCAACTGACTTAGAAGTGGAAGAAGCTGTTATTTTGGAAGACAAGTTGAACCACACGTTCCAAGACCTGAAGGTGAATCCGATTTATAGCTTCACTAGCAATGCGGGAACATTCAACGAACGTTTTGTTCTTCACTTCACGGCTAGTGAATCAGTGGCAGTAACAGAAACAGTAGGAGAAACAGAGGGAGTAAAAGTATTCAACACCTCGAACAAACAAGTGAAGGTGTGGGTATCGAACACTGCAGAATACCAAGGCGCTACTGTAAAAGTTTACGACGCAATCGGAAACCTAATTGAAAGAAAGAACATGACATCGAATGAACTCCTTCTAGATCTTGACATTGCCAACGGCATTTATGTTGTTGAGGTGACTGGAGCAAATAAAACTTTCACCAAAAAAGTGTTTATTTCGAAGTAAATACCCGCAGGGTACATCTGTAATTGCACCTTCGGTGCGTAAATTGAAGTAAATAGCCTTCGGCTGTAAGGAGAGAACAAATCTACTTACGGCGAAGCCACTTACTTTAATTTACGTCCGAAGGGTTTTTAAATCTTGAAAGACTTCCCTTTTCTTAACTTTTCTTCCCTCGAATAACATCTCTAGCATCATCTAATATTCTGTTTAATAATTGCTTACGAAAAAATCGTAACCCATTCCGCTTTTTCGCTTACATTTGTGTAATCAATTACATAAAATGAGTATAGCACTAGAAATCAGCAACATATTAATTGAAAATGTTGATATTCAGTTTCGAAGATTGCTTTTTAGCACCATTGAATGGGAAAATCGGCTCATTGAAATTAAAGGAGCTCGAGGAACAGGTAAGACAACCCTTATGTTGCAGAAAGCCAGAGAATACAGAGATAATCTGAATAAAAAGGTGGTCTATGCGTCATTGGACTTGCCCTATTTCTATGCGTATTCCATTTTCGATTTGGCTCATTCTTTTTACCGAGAGGGAGGTGAGGTTTTGTTTTTAGACGAAGTGCATAAGTATCCGAAGAAGAATCCAACGAGCGATTGGTCTTCTGAGATTAAAGCTGTGCACGATTCTTTTCCCAATTTGAAAGTGGTTTATTCGGGTTCGTCGTTGATTGAATTACACAAGGGAAATGGTGATTTGAGCAGAAGGAAGGTTTCGTACAATTTGTATGGATTTTCTTTTTCGGAATATCGTGCGTTAAAAATTGGTGAAGTGAAGATTAGTACATTTTCGTTATTGGAATTATTGAAAAATCACACAGAGATTGCTCAGATTTTGACCAAACAGGGGTCTCCACTTCCAATGTTTCGCGAATATCTGAAAAAGGGATACTACCCGTTTCAACTTGTTTCAGAGAGTGCCTATTACCAGAAGTTGAATGAAGTGGTGAATGCGGTAATTGAAACAGAGATTCCCTCTGTTATGGATGGTGGATATATTTCAACGGAGCGGATAAAAAAACTATTGGGGGCAATAGCTACATCGGTTCCTTATACGCCCAAGATTAAGGAATTATCAGAGCAGTTGAATATTTCCGATTCTCGCACGTTGTTGAAGTATTTGGAATTGTTGGTAGGAGCGGAGATCTTGAACACCTTGCAATCTGGCGTGTCGAGGAATAAAAAGTTGCAGAAGCCCGACAAGATTTACTTCAATAATACCAATTTGAATTTTGCATTGGCCGGCGAGTCCTCAGAACTTGGAACCATTCGCGAGACCTTTTTCTTGAATCAGGTAGGAAAGAGTCATGAAGTTACTTATCCAAAGACCACCGATTTTTTGGTTGAAGGGAAATATTATTTTGAAGTCGGAGGTAAATCGAAGAAGCGCAAACAATTGCCTACGCTAACAGAGAATGCTTATGTTGTATCCGATGACCTTGACATTGGTTTTGGCAACCGTATTCCCTTGTGGTTGTTTGGTTATTTGGAATAAATGATCCATTGGAATGTCCTGCGGAAAGTCTGACGAAGGTCGGATGGAAGGTCCTGTGGAAGGTCTTGCGAAGGTCTTGCAGAAGGTCTACGAAGGTGCTTCGCAAGGACGCTTTGCGTAGCGACCTTCCGCAGGACCTTGTAAATACACCTTGCTTGCACCCCGCATCCGCCAAACTCGGAAGTAAAACAGCGCCAAACTCGGAAGTAAAAACGTGCCAAACTCGGAAGTTTGATGTATATTAGCGGTCTAATAAGCTCTTTTGCAATGGCTAAGAAAAAATATCTAAAACGTTTAGGAGACGAAGAGTTGAGACTTACTTTGGCGTCTTCTGGTGCTGTATTGATAGAAGGTGCGAAGTGGTGTGGGAAGACGAGTACGGCGCAGCAAGCAGCCAAGAGTGTAATCTTTTTGCAAGATCCAGATCAATCGGTTTCTTATTTGGCATTGGCAGATACAAAACCCTCACTTTTATTGTCGGGCACCACACCCAAACTTATTGATGAGTGGCAAATGGCGCCGGTGCTTTGGGACGCAGTGCGTTTTGAGGTAGATAAACGAAATGAACTTGGACAATTTATTTTAACGGGTTCTGCTGTACCGAACGACAATGTTACCGCGCATACGGGTACTGGAAGAATTTCTCGAATGAAAATGCGTCCCATGAGTTTGGTTGAATCGAAAGAATCGAACGGCAGCATTTCACTTGGCGCATTATTTTCTGGCCAATTACTAGTCTCAGAGTCTAAGTCTGAATTGAGCATTGAGCAAATCGCATTTGTGATTTGTCGTGGCGGATGGCCAGCGAGTTTGCAATTGGAAGGAAATGCAGCATTGCGTATGGCGAATGCGTATATTGAGTCTGTTATTAATCACGATGTTTCTGAAGTTGATTCGGTAGAAAAAAATCCAGAGCGTGTTCGCTTGCTCTTGCGTTCGCTAGCCAGAAACATTGCTACCACCGCTAATTACACGACCATTATTGAAGACCTTGAGGCAACCGACAACAGTATTTCAGACAAGACGGTAAGCACCTATGTAAATGCGTTGAAGCGTATTTTTGTGGTGGAAGATTTACCGGCGTGGCAGCCATCTCTTCGATCGAAGACAGCTATTCGCACTTCTGAAAAAAGGCATTTTGTAGATCCTTCTATAGCAACTGCGGTCATGCGTATAGACCCGAAAGGCATATTGAAGGACTTTGAATATTTCGGTTTTTTATTTGAGTCGCTTTGCACGCGTGACGTTCGTATTTACGCCCAGGCGAACGACGGAGATGTTTTTCATTATCGCGATAAATCTGGGTTGGAATCGGATTTAATTGTTCGTCTACGAAATGGGCAATGGGCAGCCATTGAGGTAAAGCTGGGTCAAAAGCAGATTGAAGAGGCTGCGTCTAATTTGCTTGCGATAGCAGAGAAGATAGATACAGAAAAAATGGGCGCCCCTGCATTTCTCATGGTTCTTACGGGCGGACAATTTGCTTATCAGCGCACAGATGGCGTTTGGGTAGTTCCCATCGGTTGTTTAGGCGCCTGATGCGAGGATAATTGCACCTTCGGGTTGGAGAGAATAATTACCCTTCGGGTGTAAGTTGAAGTAAATGGCTTCGCCGTAAGTTGGAACAACCCCGCTTACAGCCGGAGGCTATTTACTTTAACTTACTGCGAAGCAATTTATATTGAAACTTCTCTTTTCTTACCCTTTCCAAAAGATAATCACCGAAGGTTTGATCGCACTGCGATTGATCCGAAGGATTGATCACGAAGTGATTGTTTCCCTTTTCTTCCCAAGAATAATAACATTTTTTTGTTGTTTCAAATTAGGAATTGTCATTTTTTTTCTTAATTTGGCTTCCTGTATTATTTCAAAATGTGAAGACATTCTTAAAATTGCAGACTACCTAACTAGAAAATTCTTAACTAAATCGCAACTGGCATGAAGTCATTGTATTCTTTTTTATCTCGCGCACAAAGCGCGTCGAACGTGAAGTTGAGCACATCAATCGCAACGAAACCAACTGAAAATTTATTGAAGAAATTTATCCTCCGCACTGCGGGGGTAATGGTTCTTTTGTTGTTTTTAGGGGGGAGTTCTAATATGTTTGGACAAACTGTCACAACTATTTCAACGTCGGGCACTTGGACTGTGCCTGCAGGTGTAACATCAGTTACCGTATCAGTCTATGGAGCAGGGGGCGGAAGTGGAGGAGCAAAAGCTTCATCAAATGACAATGCCAGTGGCGGAGGTGGCGGTGGCGCTTGTGCAATTTCAACTTTAACAGTTATTCCTGGACAAGTCTACACGATAACTATTGGTAATGGAGGAACTGCAGGTGCTGCTACAGGAACAAACGGTGGTGCTGGTGGTCTTTCCTCTTTTGTTGGAACAGGTGGAACTGTCTCTGCAAATGGTGGTGGCGGAGGTGGTGGTGTAGCTGTTACAACAGGTGCAGCAGGTACCGCTGGTTTGGGAGCTACTACAGGAACAGGTACAACGATTAGAGCTGGAGGAAACGGTACAACTGGATTTAGAACGACGCTTAACGAAGTTGGTGGTGCAGGTGGCGGCGGCGCAGGAAATGCGGGAAATGGAGGAAATGGTTCTGGAGCAACTGGAATAAATTCTACTGGTGGTGCTGGTGGTCTTGGGAGTCCTGTAGGAGCACCTTTTGCTGGCGCGGCAGGTATAGGAGCAACCTTGACAGGAGGCACACTACCAGGTGTAGCTGGTGTTGCGCCAGGCGGGGGAGCTGCAGGATGTGCTACATATACTACAGCTGCGGTAGGAGCTATAGGAGGAAAAGGTCAAGTGGTTTTATCTTATACTTCGCCTGCCTGCTCTGGAACACCCTCAGCCGGTACAGCAACAATTACTTCTGCAACAGGTTGCGCAAGTGCTAATTTTACATTGAATAGTTCTGGTCTATCAACTGGGGCGGGAATAAGTTATCTGTGGCAGTCTTCTCCAGACAATTCAACTTGGACCAGCACAGGTATTACAACAGCTTCTTATACAACTTCAACGGCAACTACGGCCTATTATAGATTAAGAACTACATGTTCGGGTAGTGGATTAGTTAATTACACGAATGTGGTTTCGTATACTGTTGTTTCATGCTGTACAAATACGCTGCAGTGTTACGATTCTTATGGCGATGGTTGGAATGGTGGAAATGTTAATCTTTATGTAGGTGGCGTTTTGGTCGGAAACTACACGATCGCAACTGGATTTGGACCTACAACGGTTGATTTTACAACATATACAGGTCAGGCAATTCAAGTTACATTAGCTGCAGGAGGTTCATACCCGACAGAAATGTATTTTAATGTTATAAATAGTGTGGGAACTTCCATTGTTTCCAATTGGTATCCAAATACGAGTGGCACATGGAACGGAACAGCAGTTTGTCCTTCCCCTTGTTCCGGCACACCGGCTCCTGGTGCAGCGGTTTCTACTTTAACAACCGTAACAGCAGGTCAAGCATTCACCTTAAGCAATACAAACACATTAACAGGTTCAGGGTTAAGTTACGCTTGGCAAAGTACTTCTACTAGTGGAACTTGGCCAACCATTTCGTCGATTGTAAATTCTGATTTTGCATCAACTCCAGCCAACGTTACGACCACTGGAAGTGCTGCTATTACGGCCGGAGAAGCGGTTCTTACAACGGCAACAGGAAGCCTGTATGGTTCAGTAGTTATTCAAAATCCTTCTGGAGTTTCAAATTCAGCCCAATCATTTATCGCAGATTTTGATTACAGAATTTTTGATGGTGGCGGTGCTGACGGGTTGTCATTTAATTATGGCGGCGATGTAAGCACAACTACAGCGGGATTTGGTGAAGCTGGCGAAGGATCTGGGTTGCGTGTGAGCTTCAAGACCTACACTTCCCCCCAGATTTTGGTATATTATAACAATACAATTATTTGGCAAAATACAATAGGGGCATATGCGCTGAGAAATGCGTCATACAGAAATGTTCAATTAAGTGTAAATGAAGCGGGTTATTTGAATCTGTCGATTGCAGGCACGCAGCTGATAAGCTCATTGAACCTAGGAAGCGCTGGTTATACTGCCCAAAACAAATCGGGATGGGTTTTTAAAATCTCAGCGCGCACGGGTGGGGTGACAGACAAGCACAGTATTGATAATTTGAAAATAGTTAAAGGCGCCATTGCGCTTACCCCAACTTATACAACTTCTGAGGGAAGTTCAATGTACTATCAATGTGCTGTCACTTGCTCAGGTTCAACAGGGCTGTCCTCAGCTCCAGTATACGTTCAATTACCAGCATGTTCTTTACCAACGGCATTAGCATCCTCAGCAGTAACATCTTCATCGGCTACGATATCTTGGACTGCACCTGCAAGTGCGCCGTCAAGTGGATACCAATATTACGTCTCAACAAGCAGCACGGCCCCATTGGCAGGAACAACTCCAACGGGGTCTGTTGGTGCTGGAATTACGACAGCAAATCTGACGGGGTTATCCCCTAATGGCACCTACTATTTCTGGGTTCGGTCGAATTGTGGCGCCGAGAATAGTGCGTGGGCTGGGTCAAGCACATTTACAACACCGGGTTATTGTATACCTGTGGTTACATATGGTTGCACAGACGGAGATGTGGTGGCTCGTGTAATTTTAAATACATTAGACAACAATACTGGTACAGGCTGTCCTAGTGGAACATTGGGTTATTCGAACTACACGAGTAATCCAACGTTAACAACGACTTTGCTTCCAAGTACTTCGTACAATTGTATCGTTTATGCGGGACAGTTTAGTGCGAATTATGCAGCATGGATAGATTATAATGACAACTTAGTTTTTGAATCTTCAGAGCGAATTGGTTATACAACAACAGCTGTAACTGGCTCTGGAATAGTGGGAACATTAGGGTCATCTGCAAGCTTTCCGGTAACTTTGGCGTGCAGCCCGCCAGCGGGGCTTCATAGACTTCGTATTCGTGAGGTTTATGCTTTGACAGGCGTCTCGATTGACCCATGCGCAGCGGTTTCATATGGTGAGACAGAGGATTATCTCATTACCATTGCCGCAGCACCAGCCTGTCCGTCTCCGGGATTAATGACAACAATTACAACAACCTCATCTTCTGCGACATTGACTTGGGCTGCAAATTGCGCGTCAGCTACATCTTACGATTTTCAATACGGTCCTCAAGGTTTTACTTTAGGATCAGGCACAACAGTTACCAATCAAACGATTGGTTTGAGCAGTGGTGTTGCTACTTATACTTTAAATGGTCTGAATTCATTGACAAACTACTCCGTGTACTACCGCGCCAATTGCGGTGGGAGTGTGAGTGCTTGGTCGTTGGTTTCGAACTTTACAACGCTTTGTAACACTCCTGATTATGCGAACCTTCAATCTCCCGCATCAGGTGCAATTTGTTCTACAGGAATATTTGATGTTTATGGACAGGTTTATGAGCCAAACATAACACCTGCAGCTGGACAAGGAGCTGGAATTACTGTTCAATTGGGATACAGCTCTACTGATACCAATCCAAATACATGGACAACATGGGGAGCCACAACGTTTAATGTTCAATCCGGGAACAACGATGAGTACAAAGGAACGCTCAGCGGATTAACCGCAGGTACCTATTATTATGCTTTCAGATATACCATTGAAGGGTCATGTTATGTTTATGGTGGAACGGCCGGATTATGGACAACCGGTACAAGTGGCGTTTTAACTGTAACTGCTGCACCAAATGCAGGAACTATCAGTAGCTCAGCTTCTTCACTTTGTCCAGGCGGAACTGTTCAAATGACATCAAGTGGTGCCGTTGGCGGCACTTGGGCCTCTTCCAATTTGAGCGCTGCTACCATTAGTGCTGGAGGTATGGTTACCGCCGTAAATCCTGGTTCAACCACGATTACATATACAGTAACGGGAACAGGCGGATGTGCGAATGCACAGGCAACTTATTCCTTCACAACCTTCAATACGCCTGATTTTGCAAATCTTCAGTGGCCACAAAGTGGTTCAATATGCGCTTCTTCAGGTACATTTGATATATATGGGCAAATTTATGAAGCCGGATTGACAGAGGCACCAGGCGCTGGAGCGGGTATTACCGTTCAAGTGGGTTATAGTTCTTCAAGTGCAGACCCATCAACATGGTCTAACTGGACTTCTACCGGAGTTACCTACAATGGTCAAGGCGGAAGTTCTGCGAATAATGACGAGTATAAATACACTCTTTCGGGTTTATCTGCGGGAACGTATTACTATACTTTCAGATATGCTGTTGCTGGGGGTTGCTATATTATTGGTGGATTTAACGGAGGAACATATAACGGAACCTCTAATACTATTGGGACTTTAACTGTCAATCCACTTCCAACGGCAAGTGTTACAGCTGGTTCTGCAATTTGTTCTGGTAGCACTGCTTCGTTTACCCTCACGGGAACAGCAAATGCCCTGGTGAGTTATTCTATTAACGGAACTGCAGGAACAACAACACTTGTGGGTGGGACAGCAACGGTGACTGCTGCGAATGCAACGGCTAATCAAACGCTAACGTTGGTTTCTGTAACGAATACAACTACCACTTGTTCGCAGAATTTAAGTGCAAACGCAACAGTAACTGTTAACCCAATTCTTACTGCAAGCGTATCTATTGCTGCAACTGCAACAACTATTTGTTCAGGAACTTCAGTGACATTCACTGCAACGCCAACGAATGGAGGAACAGCTCCGGCCTATGTTTGGATGAAAAATGGAACAGCCATTGACGGAGCTACAGCTTCAACTTATGCTGCAAGTTCATTTGTTAATGGTGATGTAATTACTTGCGTAATGACTTCAAACGCTACACCTTGTTTGGCGGGTTCACCAGCGACTTCGAACGCTGTAACTATGGTTGTTAATCCAATCGAGACTCCAACGTTCACACAAGTATCCGCGATCTGTTCAGGTGCATCTTTGAGTGCCCTTCCAACAACCTCGAATAACGGTATTACTGGAACATGGTCTCCTTCTTTGAATAACACTGCCACAACTGAATACACCTTCACGCCAACGGCTGGCTTGTGTGCTTCAACGGCTACAATGACGATTACTGTTAATCCAACCCTTAATGCAAGCGTAACCATTGCTTCAGATGATGAGGATAATGTCATTTGCGCAAACGAGTCTGTAATCTTCATTTCTACCGCAACGAACGAAGGAACAACGCCGTCTTACCAATGGAAAGTAAACGGAGCAAACGTTGGTGGCAACGCTTCAACTTACACAAGCACATCATTAGTAAACAACGATGTTGTAACAGTAGTCATGACGGCCAACAACAGCTGTCAGTCTTCAAACACTGCAACAAGCAATGGCATAACCACCGTTGTGAACGCCCTTCCTGCCGCGCTAAGCGTAACGGGTAGCACGTATTGTTCATACAGCAATCTTGTACCGAACACGACCTACGGTACCGTTACTTCAACGAGCTCAGTTTCGGGAGTGGATTATGAACTATACGATTCAAACGGAGTTGTACCGAATTCAGTGATATCGGGAACAGGAAGTGCCTTGACATGGACTGGCGTGGAAGCTGCAACAGGTTACTACGTTACTGGGGTTAATACGACTACCGGTTGTGTAGGAACTTCAAGTGCTGTGGAAGTGGTTATGACAACGGCAAACATTCCGTTATACATCGACACAGACGGTGACGGTTTTGGAACAGGCAGTGCTGTGAGTTATACCTGCGTTGCTGTAGCTCCTGCGGGCTATTCGTTGAATGCGAACGATTGCAGCACGTCGAACAGTGCCTATAATCCGAGTGCTGTTGAAATCTGCGGAAACAACATTGATGAGAACTGCTCAGGCAACACAGACGATATTCCTGCATACTTCAGATCACTTACAAGCGGCAACTGGGGCGATGCAACAACTTGGCAGTTCGCCTGCTCACCAAGCGATACCTATCAAAATTCAATCTACGCTCCGCCAGCGAACTACACAGGATATGTGAACGTATTGAACGGTCATACCGTTACAGTTCCTAACAACGGAACCATTTACCAAACGGGAACACTAGACATTGATGCGGGCGGAACATTAACCATGACAGGGAATGATTACAACAACGATCCAACGACAGCCAACGTTTCTGCGGTAGCGAAGCTTACAGTTACGCTTGTTATTATTAACGACGGAACAATGAACGTGGGTCACCAAGCGAGTCTTGTTCAAACAGCAACAACAGCTGGCACGGTTAACTCGGGTTCAGGAAACTTCAACATTCAATCTAAATTAACCGGCAACTGGTCATCACCAACGGGTGCGCCAAACGGACGCTACTGGTTCATTGGTTCTCCTATGAACAACACGGTTGCGAGTCAATTTTTCGACACGCCAAGCATGGTGCGTTTGTGGAGTTACAATGCTACAAACAACAGTTGGGGCATAGTGATACACAGCCAGACTTCAACGACGAGCTCCCTGAAGCTGGTTCCTGGAATTGGTTACTTGTATCGCGCAGGTGCAAATAAGACCATTACCTACACCAGTACTGCCGCTAATTTGAACAACAACATAACAACCAATTTGCTGGCTCCTGCTTCTAACGCAGCGTATATTCCGGTATTGAGTTATTCAACCATCGGTTACAAGTATGTTGCAAACCCATACCCGTCGCATGTCGATTGGACGTTACTCTCTCGCTTAGGACTGAACGCAGGTTATTGGATTCGTAATGCAACCAACACTTCTTACGACGCCTACAATGCAACCACGCAGCAGGGTTCTCTTCCATCAGGACAAACCACGAAGTACATAGCACCAATGCAGGGGTTCTGGGTGTATGCCTACACAACGCCTAATGCTTTGAAGATCGACAACACCGATCGTGTTCATTCTACAAACGTGTTGCACGCGCCGGTAACAAATCAGGTTGTTCGTTTGAAACTGAACAACGGTGTGTCGAGCGACTACACTGTTGTTTACGAAAACGAATTGGCTGCTAACGACTTCGAAGAGGCAGATACCGACAAGATGTTCGACTACGACTTCCATCAGTTGTATACCTTGGAAGGCGAGCACGAACTTGTGTTGAACGGACTGTCGAATGCTACTTCGAAAGGAAGTGTTGACATGGGAATATCTGTTGCGAATAGCGGACCATATACCATTGAAGCAACTGACTTAGAAATAGAAGAAGCGGTGATTTTGGAAGACAAGTTCAACCACACGTTCCAGGACATGAAGGTGAGTCCGATCTACAGTTTCACGAGCCAAGCTGGCACGTTCAACGAGCGTTTTGTTCTTCACTTCACGGCAACAGAATCTGTTGCAGTAGGAGAAACAGAAGCAGTAGTAGATGAAGTAAGAGTATTCAACACATCGAACAAACAAGTGAAGGTGTGGGTGTCGAACACGGCAGAGTACAAAGGCGCGACTGTGAAAGTTTACGACGCCATCGGAAACCTAATTGAAAGAAAGAATATGACTTCGAACGAGCTTCTTCTAGATCTTGACATTGCCAACGGCATTTATGTGGTTGAGGTGACAGGCGATTCGAAGGTTTTCACAAAAAAGATTTTCATATCTAAATAAATACTTCGAAAGAAACTTCGTTAGATTTTTCAAAAGATGCCTTCGGCAAGGATGCTTCCCTGAACAGAAGTCCCCTTGCCGGAGGCATCTTGCTTTAGCATCTTACAAAGTATCTTGCTTCAGCATCTTACGAAGTATCTTGTGCAACATCTTTCGTAGAATCTTGCTTTAGCATCTTATACATTCGCCCTTCGGGCATTCGCGGCGAGGCCGCATTCGTGCTTTGCACATTCGTCCTCCGGACTTTCGTTGCTCTGCAACATTCGTGCTTTGCACATTCGCCCTTCGGGCATTCGTTGCTCCGCAACATTCCGGTCATTCATGACCGATTAAGGGCATTTCACGCCCCTATTCGATAAAAGAGGACCGCTTTCGGTCTTTTTCATTTTTCGTTATAGCAGACTCATATGATCTTTGCGGTGCTGAAATGGTTATTGTTATAAGTACAATAACATAGCCTGAAAATTTTAAACAGTTGATTAACAGCTGTTAAAGGTGTTTGGATTGAATGAATAGTATTATTAACATGAGAGAAATGAAAATTTTTAAAGAAAAAGAGTGTATGACTGAGAAAACAAAATTTAATTTTATGAATCATCTCCCAACACCACAACCGAATCCATCGCGATTTGCTTTGGTATTACTTTTATTCATGTCGTTATTCCTGGGTAGTATGCAGGGGTGGGGGCAGATTGCGCAAAGAGGCACAGCAACTACAAATAGTGTAGCAACTACAAACGGAACGACTTTAGTCATTAACAAACCAACAGGCGTTGTTACTGGCGATGTTATGATCCTATCTATCGTCCAAAATGAAACAGATAATGATAATGGAGGATTGGCTAGCCCTACTCTTTCTGGTTGGACTATTGTAAAAGATGGTACAATTAGAAGTAATGGTACAGGAAATGGAGATAATCTTTGGTTTGGATCAGTTTATTATCGTGTTTCTGATGGAACTGAATCAATCAGTTTTTCTTTAGCAATGAATTCGAGATGTGATATGGCCCTTGGAACTATTGTTGCTTTTTCAGGAGTTGCAACAAATGCGCTTAAACCGAACGGAACCACTGGTGGTCCATTTGATGTTGTTCCAGGAAGTTTTACCACTGCAAATTCAGCCACAGCCACAGCCACTGGAGTTACAATTGCAAATAACAATTCGTCGTTGTTAATGATTGGAATGGTCAATAACGATAGAACATATTCGTCATGGTCGAATTCTCTAGTCGAATTGTTTGATCACAACACAACGAATGGAGATAATACTTCTATAGGAGCTGCTTGGACAAGTTGTAATTTATCTGGGGCAACGGGAGATAGAACAGTAACGATTTCTGCTTCAGACCGAAACAGCGCAATTTTGCTTGTATTAAGAAGCGCTTCAGTAGTAACTGTTGGCTCGGCTTCATCAACCCCTACAGCATGTGCTAATACTACTTTAACTAATATTACTCATGCAACCACTGGCGCTTCGAGTATTGGAACGGCTACGGGCCTTCCAGCAGGTGTTTCAGCGTCGTACTCGTCAAATACAATAACAATAAGCGGAACGCCCACCGCAACTGGAACTTTTAATTATTCGATTCCAATTAATCCGGGCTGTGTAAGTGCTTCGGGAACAATAACAGTTTTGCCCACTCCAACTGTAGTTTCAGCCTCTTCAAGCGCTTCAACTATTTGTGCTAGTGGCTCAGTTGATCTAACATCCAGCGCCACTTCAAATTCCAACACTGCGACAACGCTTTTGAGTGAAAATTTTAACGGTACAGCCACCGGTTGGACAAAAACCAATTCAAGTACTGGAGGAACACCTGCCAATGCAGCTTGGACCTTGAGGCCAAATGGTTATACTGTTTGCTTAACTTGTACTAATAGTGCAACTATAAATAGTAACGATGCTAGCCAGTTTTATCTAACGGATAGTGATAATCAAGGCCAAAATGGTAATACGGCTACAACTTTGAAATCACCATCATTCAGCACATTTGGTTTGAGCGGAGCAACGCTAACATTCTATCATTTTTATAATCATTACGATGCAACGAGTTCAGCTGTTGTTGAAGTTTCAACTGATAACTCCACTTGGTCTACATTAGCAACCTATACTAGTAACGAAGGTACGCGGAATGGATTTATTCAAAAATCAATTAGTTTAAGTTCTTATATTAATGAAGCTTCCGTATACATTCGTTTTAAATACACTGCAGTTTGGAGTTATTATTGGGCAATAGACAACGTTGTTGTAACAGCCACTCCTGCTACTCCAGCAATTTCTTACGCTTGGACTTCTTCACCTGCAGGTTTCACTTCTTCAACACAAAATCCAACTGGCGTATCTCCCTCAGCGACTACTACTTACACAGTTACGGCTACAAATAATTATAATTGTACCGCAACTGCAACCTCAACTGTTACTCTAAACACTGTTACTGCAGGTTCGATAGCAACTGCTCAAACAATTTGTAGTGGTGGAAATCCTGCTGCTTTTACTAGTACAGCTGGAACAGGTTCAGGAACCATAACTTACAGATGGGAGTCAAATACCAATTTAACAACCCCAAGCTGGTCAACAGTAGCAAGTCAAACAGGTGCAACCTATGATGTGCCATCTGGGTTAACAACTACAACCCAATACCGTCGCATTACGATTTCAACTTTAAATACCGTAGCCTGTGAATCGGCCGCGACCAATGTTGTTCAAGTAACGGTGAATCCTCTGCCAAGTTCGGTTATTACTGCAGGGTCCGCGACCACTTTTTGTGCCGGAGGAAGCGTAACACTTACTGCTCCTGCTGGCGGTTCTACGTATGATTGGAGAATCAATGGAACTATAGTAAGTTCGGGAACATCTAATTCTTACACCGCAAATCAGAATGGATTGTTTACAGTTACAGTTACAAATGCCAATACTTGTTCTTCAACAACTTCTTCGGCAGTGCAAGTAACTGTTACCGCAAACAATACAGCAGGCACAGCATCATCAACTCCAACGTTGTGTATCAACACAGCATTGACAAATATTACTCACACAACAACAGGAGCAACAGGCATTGGAACAGCAACTGGATTGCCAGCAGGTGTTACAGCAGCATGGGCAGCGAATACAATTACCATCAGCGGAACACCAACGGCTGCAGGAACGTTCAACTACTCAATTCCGCTTACAGGTGGATGTGGTAGTGTGAATGCCACTGGAACGATTACGGTAAATGCTGCTGTAAACGCAAGCGTTTCTATCGTTGCAAGTGCAACAAATGTTTGTTCAGGAACATCAGTAACGTTTACTGCAACTCCAACAAACGGCGGAACAGCTCCAACTTATGTTTGGAAGAAAAACGCAGTAACTATTTCAGGAGCTACTTCTTCAACATATATTTCAACCACATTGGTTAATAGCGATGTAGTTACTTGTGAAATGACTTCGAATGCTACTCCTTGTTTGACTGGTTCACCAGCCACATCGAATGCAGTAACTATGACTGTTACCGCAAACAATACAGCCGGCACAGCATCAACAACCCCAACGTTGTGTATCAACACAGCTCTTACTAATATCACGCACACAACCACAGGAGCAACCGGTATTGCAAATGCCGGAACAATTGGTGCCAATGGACTTCCAGCTGGTGTAGCTGCTTCTTGGAATGGCAATACAATTACTATTTTTGGAACACCAAGTGCTTCGGGAACATTCAACTACTCAATTCTACTTACGGGTGGATGTGGATCTGTGAATGCAACAGGAATCATTACTGTTGCCGCTGCGCCATCAGCAGGCACCTTGAGCGGAACACAAACGTTGTGCTCTAACGGTACAACAACCTTAAGTTCAACTGTAGCAGGTGGAACATGGGCATCAAGCGCAACAGGAATTGCTACAATAAATAGTACTTCAGGTGCAGTAACTGGCGTTTCTGCCGGATCAGCATCAATGAGCTATACCGTAACTGGAACAGGCGGATGTTCAAATGCTACCGCAACGAGAATTGTTACCGTAACCGCCGCTACCACATACTACGCAGACGCAGACGGAGATGGATACGGAAACGCTTCATCTACGCAAGCGGCATGCAGCCAACCTACAGGTTATGTAACAAACAATACAGATTGCAATGACAACAGCAACGCTACAAATCCAGGTGCTTCTGAATTGTGTAACAACTCAGATGACAACTGTAACAGTCAAATAGATGAAGGAGCTTCAAATTCCGTTTCAACATTTATTACTGCATGTGCTACTTATACATGGTCTGTAAACAATACAACTTATACCACTTCTGGAAACTACACTTCAGGAACAGGTTGCAACACGCAAGTTCTTCACCTTACAATTACAGCACCTGCCTTAACCTACTACGTAGACGCCGATCAGGATGGATTCGGAGCAGGAACAGGAAGTTTATTCTGCGCTAATCCTGGAGCTGGATATTCAACTGCGAATACCGACTGTAACGATGCAAACGTTTCAATTAGCCCAATGGCTGAAGAGTTATGTGATGGAATAGATAACGACTGTAATGCTTCAACGACAGATGGTTTAGGAACTACCAGCTACTTCATAGATGCAGATGGCGATACTTATGGAAATCCGAATATCACAGTGGTTAGTTGTTCTGCTCCTGCAGGATATGTTTCAGACAACACCGATTGTGACGACAGCAATGCCGCCCTCTATATAATAAATACGTACTTCTCAGATTCCGATGAAGATTCATTCGGAGATGCTGAAGCCCCTCATGAGGCATGTTTCTTAACTGCTGGGTATGTTATGAATGCGCAAGATTGCGACGATGCGAACGCTGCAGTTAATCCGAACGCAACAGAGATTTGTAATCAAATTGATGACGATTGCGACGGTCTAGTTAACGACGGATTAACATCTGTAGATTACCACTTCGATGGTGATGGCGATGGATACGGTTCAGGAGTGGCTGTATTATCATGTGCACCAATAACGAATTATGTTCAGAATAGTGCTGACTGCAACGACAGCGACGCTGCTATCAATCCGAACGCAACTGAAATCTGTGGAAACACTGTTGACGAAGACTGTAATGCTGGTGATTTAATTCCTTCATATTACACCTCTCGCCAGTCTGGTGCTTGGACAAGCGCTTCTACTTGGAACAAGTCATGCGATAACACGACCTATGATCTAGCTCTTTCTGCACCACAAGACAACTATGCAGGAATTGTAACCATAGCAACACATACCGTGACGGTTGGAACCAACGACGCATACGTAGCGTCTGCTGGTAACTTGAACATTAACGCTACCGGATCTTTAATTGTAAATGGAAGAATGAGTTTGAGCCAAACTTTGGTAAACAACGGAACGCTTACTGTGAATAACGGTGGCTCATTCCTACAATCATCTCCAACAGGTGTAAACACAGGAAACGGATCTTATGTAGTGAACTTGAATCTTACTGGGACTTCCGCCAATGGTACTGCTCCGAACGGCCGATACTGGTACCTTGGATCTCCGATGAACAACACCAATATTTACAACACATTCTACAACCCTTCAACCATGACTCGTGTTTGGGATTACCTTCCAGCTACAAACGCGTGGAGTCCTATAATCAATAGCTCTACCGGAGTAGGTGTGAATTCAGCAACAAACATGGCTGTTGGAATTGGATACTTATACCGAGCAGGTTCTGCACAATCTGTAACCTACAACGGTACCTCATCAACATTCAACAACAACGTTACTACACCACTTTCGTTCTCAGGAATTGGATATAAATATGTTGCTAACCCATACACTTCACATTTAGATTGGAAACTACTTACTCGCACAGGTTTGAACGTGAGCTACTGGATTCGCAACTCAATGAACACAAGTTACGAGAGTTATAACGCTACTTCTAATCTAAGTACAAATAACGGATCTGGACAAACTACACAGTTCATTCCGCCGATGCAAGGATTCTGGATCTACGCATACACAACGCCTTGCAGTTTGCGCATGGACAACGGAGACCGCGTGCATTCGAGCAACGCACTTCATACTCCTATGCACAACCAAGTTGTTCGCTTGAACTTGAACGATGGTAAGACAAGCGACCAAGCAGTTGTTTACGAAAATGAAAACGCAAGCAACGGTATTGAGGAGTACGACACCGATAAGTTCATGGACGAAAACCATCACCAAGTTTATTTCTTGGAAGGAATGAAACAAGTTTCTTTGGATGGTTTGAACGATGCAACTGCAAAGCAAAAAGTTGATATGGGTATCCAAATCACTGCAGCAGGAACATACACGATCAATGCCGCTGAATTGGGTGTTGAAGAAGACGTGATGTTGGAAGACAAATTCACACACACATTCCAGGACATGAAGCTCAACAGCACCTATAGCTTCACCAGCAACGCTGGAACCTTCAACAACCGTTTCGTTCTTCACTTCACACTAACACCATCAACTGAGACTGCTATTGAAACAGAAACAGTGACAGTAGGAGAAACAGTAGGAGAATCAGAGGGAGTGAATGTTTACACAACCACCGGACAACAAGTGAAAGTGTGGGTGACCAACACCACTGACTTCCAAAACGCAACAGTGAAAGTTTACGACGCTATTGGAAACATGGTTGAAAGAAAGAACATGACATCAAATGAACTTCTATTGGATCTAAACACAGCAACTGGGGTTTACTTGGTTGAGGTGACGGGAGCGGCGAAGACCTTCACAAAGAAAGTTTTCATCTCTAAATAAATACTTCGAAAGAAACTTCGTTAGATTTTTCAAAAGATGCCTTCGGCAAGGACGCTTCCCTAAAGAGAAGTCCCTTTGCCGTAGGCATCTTGCTTTAGCATCTTACGAAGTATCTTGTGCAACATCTTGCTTTAGCATCTTACGAAGTATCTTGTGCAACACCTTCGAAAGACCTTTGTTTTAACAACCTTGCGGGTGCATTGAATATTTTGAACAAAATGAAACCTTTCAACAAAAAGGAGAGTAAAGGAGAGATAAATACATTTTGTTATGGAAATTCTCCCAATTTTAGAAATGACAAAGTCCATTGTAAATGGACACTCAGGAATGGTTACTTTCGCGGCCATGATTGTGATAAGGAATCCTGTTACGCAGGTAAGTGAAGAGTTTCTAAAATGGAAACAGCCGTTAACGTACGAGGAATCGAATGTCATTAAGGTGCGGTTGGACCAATATTTAAATGTCCATCCGGAAGTCATTCAGCGCGATGTTAAAATTCAGGAATTTGCCGATTTACTGGAAGTCCCGAAGTATAAATTATCTATCTTTTTTAGTCGCGATATGCTCATGCCCTACAAAGACTGGTTGAACAAACGCAGACTCGATTTATTCCTCTTACAACTAGAGGCTGGTGCGCTGAAACGCTACTCCATCATGGGATTGGCAACGCGTTGTGGATTTCAAACCAAATCGAATTTCTATTCCATTTTTAGAAAGTTTTGTGGGTGTTCACCGTTTGAGTATGTTGAGAGCGTCTAGTTTTCAAGGTCTTTCAGAAGGTCTTTCAGAAGGTCTGCGAAGGTCTGCGAAGGTGCTTTGCAAGGACGCTTCGCGTAGCGACCTTCCGCAGGACCTTTCGTAGAACCTTGTAACAAACCTTTCGTAGAACCTTGTAACAAACCTTTCGTAGAACCGAAACATAAGTTCAGTTTGTTTAGGTTATGAAAGGAGGCTTCGGCCTCTTTTTTTTGCATCGGTTTTTTTGAAGATTGTGATTATTTTGAATGGCTTTTCTAATTCGATTGATTTTTATCATATCTTAGTAAGACCTTAATAAAAACTAATTGTCATGCTTAAATTTTTTATTTCTGCTAATGATTCCTTCTTGTCTTTGGCTGGCAGGAAGTCGCTCTCTCACTTTTTTTTAGCTGAAAATAGCGCATTAAACAGAATGCTTAAAACTACTTTCTTTAGTAAAGAAACAAGTGTTTCTTATTGTTCGAACAAGTACCTCAAATCCTTCTTGTTCATACTTGCAATTTTTGTTTTTAGTAATGGAAGTGTTTGGGGGCAAACTCAACATACTGTTATTCCTACAGGAGGTACAGCGGGTAATACCAATGGAACGGGTGCAGATCCGGTATGTCGTTATTATAATTCAATGCGATACCAGGTGGTATATACGGTTGCGGAGTTGAATGCGGCGGGATTGACAGGATCATCGCAAATTACTCGCCTAGCCTGGAATGTAACACAGTCTTCAGTTTCACTGGCAAACTATACAGTAAACATGGCGAATGTAACAGCTGCGAACTCTGCAACACACAATGCCACTGCAACAACGACTGTTAAGAATGCATTTACCTACGCAGTCGCCACCGGATACAATGATATTATTTTTGATGTTCCTTTTACATGGGATGGAACAAGTAATTTACTTGTAGAAATTTGTACAGGGACTACCAATCCTTTCACTTCACCCTATGGTGGGGTTCAAGCAAAAACGGGAATAACGAATGGATCTCGTGCCTATCGAGTTGATGGCGCTGCTGCTTGCGCAACTAACACTGATTTAGCGAATACGACAAAACCATATGTGAGGTTTACTAAGGCGGCAACAGCCGCTTGCACCGGCACACCAACAGGAGGTACTTCGAGTTCTTCGGTTGGGTCTGCTTGTTCAGGAGTAAATTTTACACTCAGTAACTCAGGTCAGACAAGTGGAACTGGAATTACTTACGTTTGGCAAAGTGGTCCTTCTGCAACAGGGCCATGGACGAACATTGGAACAGCAAGTGCAACATACACAGCGTTGACTGCGAATCAGACTGCAGCGAAATACTATCGATTGCTCACTACATGTACCAATAGTTCCACTTCAACTGGTTCCACTCCCGTTCTTGTTGGTTTAGGTGGGGCTTGTCAATGTCTCGGCTATTGTAATTCAAACTTCACCAATGTTCTCTATGAGTTCATAACCAATGTGAATTTTAGCGGAATTAATAATACTTCTGGAGGCACTGCTGGTGGACCGGTCAATTACACGTCTGTTGCCTCGGCTTCGGTTCAGCAAGGACAATCCTTCAACTTGTCTGTGACTATAGACCCTGACGGGGGTGATTATATTTACGCATGGTTCGATTGGAATCAGAACGGAAGTTTTGCAGACGCCGGAGAACAGTATACTGTTGTAAATGCCACGGCTGCGGCGGGACCGCATGTATTGTCTATTCCTATTCCTGTTTCTGCAACTCTTGGTACCACGCGAATGCGCGTCATGGTTGATTGGAATAATGCAGCACCAAATCCTTGTCAAAATGCAACATACGGTGAAGCAGAAGATTACTGTGTTACAATTACTGGCGCCTCTCCATGCGCAGGCACACCGACAGGAGGTACTTCGAGTTCTTCGGTTGGGTCTGCATGTTCAGGAGTAAATTTTACATTAAGTAACTCAGGTCAGACAGGTGGAACAGGTTTAATCTATCAGTGGCAAAGTGGCCCTTCTGCAACAGGGCCATGGGCTAACCTAGGAACATCTGCAACATCATACGCAACAGCGACAACGAACCAAAGCGTTGCTACATATTATCGTTTGCTTACCACATGTACCAACGGAAGTGCTTCAACTGGTTCCGCTCCTATTTTAGTGAACATGGGCGGAAACTGCACATGCTTGCCCTACACGATTATTGTCCCGACCTACACCGCAGATGAGGACATTGGAAACGTTACGGTAGGAACATTGAACAATTCCAGTACCTGCGCTCAAACAGGAACGGGTCCTGCATCTAGCTTGAATTTGTTCAGTAATTATGCGGGTTCTGGAATTACAGTTCCGAACTTGCAACAAGGATCGTCTATTAGTTTCAGTTTGACTGCTATTACTTGCGGTCTATTTAACTACGGCAATGGGTTTCAAATTTATATTGACTGGAATCAGAACGGAAACTTCAACGATGTTGGAGAACAAATGTACTCCTCTGCCGCTAGCACAACCGGTCCGCATACAGAAACGGGAACTTTTACGGTACCTTTAATCGCAACGCTTGGATCAACACGTATGCGTGTGGTCTGCGTGGAAACCACTTTCCCAGACGCAACCAATTATGCCTCTACGGGTTATTTGTGGGGAGAAACAGAAGATTATTGTGTAAACATTATTGCGGCTCCTCCTTGCTCGGGAACACCTAACTCAACTGCTGTTGCTTCAGTAGCAACCATGTGTGCAGGTAACACTTCAAATCTTTCGTTAACTGGATTATCTGGAACAGGAATTACCTACCAATGGCAAAGTGGTACAACAGCAACAGGACCCTGGTCCAACATTTCAGGCGCAACGTCTGCAACGTATACCACGCCTGTATTAACAGCGACTTCATACTATCGTTGTAATGTTACTTGCTCAGGCAGTGGAATTACAAATCCGTCGAGTGTTGCAACAGTAACAGTTACACCAGCGCCTGCAGGTGCAACGTTGTCGAATCCGTTATTTGCTGGAATCATTGATTGCACCGGATATTCAAACACCATGAGCAATGCTGCTGGCGCTTGTATTGGAAACGATTTAGCAGTTGGCCTAAATCAAGCCAGTGATGATATTTTCTATCTCTTCAATTTATCAAATGCAAATAACTTCAATGCCATTGTAAACATGTCGCATTGCGGATCAGGATTCGACACCTATATGCACTTGTTGACCAGTGCTGGTGGGCTCATTGTGGAAAACGATGACGCAGGACCGCTATGTGGTGGGACAGCATCATCTATTCAAGCAACATTGGCTCCCGGATTTTATTATTTGGTGTCCGAAGGTTTTGGTGCCAACAGTGGAAATATAAATACACAAATCCAAATTGCACCCATTACAGGTGCAGGATCTATAGCCGGATTAACAACGGTTTGTCTTCCTTCCACCAATACCTATACAGTTTCCGGATTAACGAATATTACCGGAGCAATATGGACAGTGCCAGCGGGAGCAACAATCGTAAGCGGACAAGGAACGACTTCAATTTCTGTTTCTTTTCCGAGTGGTGCAGCGAGCGGAAATATAACATGTGTTCCGTATAACGGACCTTGTTCAAGCGCGACATTGACGTTAGCAATTTCAACAAGTACTCCGGTGGGTGACCCTACAGTTTCTCCTGTAGGACAGTGGAATGTATATTCATACAACGCCGGTGACGCAACAGGTGGAAGCGGCGCGTGGACAAACAACTATGCGGGATATTATTCCATTTCGAATTTGAGTTTCGATACCCAACCTGGACAAACCAATTCAACAGCGCAAAGCTGGGTGAACACCGCTTCTCCTTCAAGCGCTGCGGGATACCAAGGTTGCGCAGTTCAAGTAGATAATCATTCTTACATCTTCAAACGCACCGGCGTTCCAACTTGTGGAACTTATAGAATAGATGCGTTGAATCACGATGACATAGCCATCTTATATGTTAACGGCGCTGAAGTGTGGAGACACAGCGGGTGTTGCGATGTTCACATAGGCGTTTGGACAGGTTACCTAGACGCGTCATCAGTTTTAGAATACCGCATTTCAGAAGGCGGTGGTGGATCGAATGCTGGATTGGCCTTTACACAAATTGCGACTACTGCTACTCTAACAGGAACCAATCCTCCATCTTGTTCGGTGAATGGAACCATAACTATTTCGAACGTAACCGGTGGTGCTTGTAACTTGCTATCAACCGGATTTGGCTCGTTGCCTTCAAGCACTGCGGTGTCTGGATCCGCGGCTATTACTGGAGAGGAATGCGTAATTACAACAGCGGCGAATTCTTTAACAGGAGCATGGGGATATACACCACTGATTCGTCCAAATGCTTTCGGGTTAATCTACAATCAGTTTATAGGAACGGGAACAGGTGCCGATGGAATGAGCTTCAGCTATGGTCCGTTTGCATACAACACAGGTGGAGGTGAAACCGGCTGGAACAGCGGATTGGTTGTGTCTTTCGACACCTACAACAATGCAACAGGAACTACAAACAGCAGAATTTACTTGTCATACAACGGAGTTGAATTCGCTTCAAATACATTGGGTGCTTTCAACTTAAGAACGGGCACTTACATTCCTGTTTCAATCAATGTAAATCAAGCCGGGCAATTAACTTTAATTGTAAACGGAACAACCATCTTCAACAACACTGCAGTCCCTGCGGCATATTTAACAGCAAACAAGTCGACATGGAATTTTGCGTTCTCTGCGAGAACAGGCGGATTGAATGATGCGCACAAAGTAGACAATGTGAATTTGTATGCCGACAACTATTATGAATATTCGATTGATGGAACAAGTTGGCAAACCTCGACAACGTTTTCTGCTCCGGTTGGGACATATGCGGTTCAAGCACGTCCGATATGCGGAACGTCTTGCTCAACCACATTAGGCTCGGTTACACTTTCGGCTCCAACCTTGGATTGGGCGAATACCCAATTCCCGGCTTCAGGTGAGATTTGTTATGGTGGGGCATTCGATGTTTATGGACAAGTTTACGAGCCAGGTGTAACACCCGGCGCTGGTGCGCAAGGTGCTGGCATTGCCGCTGAAGTTGGTGTATTTACTTCGAACACCAATCCTTCTACTTGGCCAACAAGCGCTTGGTCTTCTGCTACCTTCAACAGTGGTGGAGGTGGAGCGAATAATGACGAGTACATGGCGAACATAGGTTCAAGCTTGACAGCAGGAACGTATTATTACGCCTTCCGTTATTCATTGGGCGGATGTGCTTATCAGTATGGTGGTTACAGCGCGAGTGGCGGAGGATTCTGGGATGGAGCAACCTATTCAAGCGGACAGCTAATTGTTCGTCAAGTTGTGCCTGCGGTTGCAGTAACAGCACCTATCAATTGTAACGGAGGTATGGCAGATATTTCGGTAACCGGCACTGGTGGAGTGGCTCCTTATGTTGGTGAAACGACTGCCACAGTAGTAGCTGGTACATATACATACACCCTTACCGACGTAAACGGTTGTGTTGGAACAACATCATACACTGTTACAGAGCCAGCCCTTTTAGTGGCGAGCGTATCAGGTAATAATGTATTGTGTAACGGCGGTACCACTTCAGTAACTGTAACTGCTGCGGGCGGAACGGCTCCTTATTCAGGTACCGGTGTATTCGCCCTGAGCGCTGGAACATACTCTTATACTGTCACCGATGCAAACGGATGTACTTCGACGGCTTCAATTACCATTACAGAACCGACTACGTTAACGGCAAGTTCCGTTGTAGGTACAGGCATTATTTGTAATGGCGGATCAACAACTGTGACTGTTTCTGCTAATGGAGGCAATGCACCATATGTTGGAACAGGAACATTCACGGCTTTAGCCGGCAGTGCTTCTTATACTGTTACCGATGCGAACGGTTGTTCTTCAATTACAAGTATTACCATTTCTGAACCTACGGCAATTGTTGTTAACTACACTGCCACAAACATATCATGCACAGGAGGAAGTGCAGTTGTTACAATCTCTGCAACCGGAGGAACAGGCACCTTATTGGGTACCGGATCTTTTGTTGTTAATGCGGGAACTTACGTTTACACAGTGACGGATGCCAATGGTTGTGACGAGTCGATTAGCGTAGTTATCTCGGAACCTTCAATAATGAACGCAACTGCAAGCGCAACTAATATTTCTTGCTATGGCGGAGCTTCTACTGTAACAGTGGCTGCAACGGGTGGCACTGGCCCTTATACAGGAGCTGGAAACTTCACCGTATCTGCAGGCACGCACAATTACACTGTTACTGACGCTAACGGATGCACAGCATCTGCTTCTGTTACAATTACACAGCCTTCCCAATTGGTTGCCACATCCACATCCACACCAATTTTATGTAACGGCGGTACTTCAACCATCACAGTAGCTGCAACGGGCGGCACAACTTCATACGGTGGAATAGGAACTTTTACAGTTACTGCAGGCACTCATTCGTACGCAGTAGGTGACGCGAATGGATGTTCAGCAACAACAAGCATTACGGTTACTGAACCAACAGTCTTGACAGCAAGTTCAAGTTCAACCAGTATCTCTTGTAATGGAGGAACGGCGACAGTGACTGTAACTGGAAACGGTGGTACTGGTCCGTATACTGGAACCGGTAACTTCACGGTTAGTGCAGGAACATATTCTTACACGGTAACCGATGCTAACGGATGTACTGCAACGACTAGCATCACTGTCACGGAACCAACTTTGTTTACTGCTTCTATAACGTCAACACCGATTTTATGTAATGGAGGAACTTCAGTCATTACTATTTCAGCTACCGGTGGAACTGGTACATATATTGGAACTGGAAACTACACAGTTACTGCTGGAACGCACGCATACACTGTATACGATGGGAATCTATCGAATATATTATGTATCACTTCGGTTTCAATAACCATTACTGAACCTTCTGCGTTGACGGCTAGTTCATCTGCAACAAGTATTTCTTGTACTGGCGGAACAGCCACAGTTACTGTAAACGGAAATGGCGGGACTGGTCCGTATACTGGAACAGGCAACTTCACTGTGAGTGCAGGAACATATTCTTACACGGTAACCGATGCTAACGGATGTACTGCAACCACAAGCATTACGGTTACTGAACCAACAGTCTTGACAGCAAGTTCAAGTTCAACCAGTATCTCTTGTAATGGAGGAACGGCGACAGTTACTGTAACAGCAGCAGGCGGAACAGGTCCATACACTGGAACCGGTAACTTCACGGTAAGTGCAGGGACATACAACTATACTGTAACCGATGCTAACGGATGTACAGTAACAACGAGCATCACAGTTACTCAACCGACCACTCTTACTGCTGGATCAACTTCAACAAGCATCTCTTGTAACGGCGGATCAGCGACAGTTACTGTAACAGCAGCAGGCGGCACAGGTCCATACACCGGAACAGGCAACTTCACAGTAAGTGCAGGAACACATTCATACACTGTTACCGATGCAAACGGATGTACAGCAACGACAAGCATCACGGTTACTCAACCGACAACTCTTACCGCTGGATCAACAGCAACAAGCATCTCTTGTAACGGCGGATCAGCGACAGTTACTGTAACAGCTGCAGGTGGTACAGGTCCATACACTGGAACCGGCAACTTCACGGTGAGCGCAGGAACGTATTCATATACTGTCACTGATGCGAATGGCTGTTCAGCAACAACAAGTATTACCGTTACTGAACCAACAGTCTTGACAGCTGGTTCAACTTCAACAAGCATCTCTTGTAACGGCGGAACAGCGACAGTTACTGTAACAGCAGCAGGCGGCACAGGTCCATACACTGGAACAGGTAACTTCATTGTTTCTGCAGGAACTCATTCATACACGGTGACCGATGCGAACGGTTGCTCTGCTTCGACAAGTATTACAGTAACGCAACCGACAGCATTAACCGCTTCTATCTCTTCTACTCCAGTATTGTGTAACGGTGGTAATTCAATCATAACTGTATCTGCTTCGGGTGGAACAGGGCCTTATACAGGAACAGGGAACTACACTGTGAGCGTTGGTTCATATAGCTATACTGTAACCGATGCGAACGGATGTACAACATCCACTTCAACAACCATTACTGAACCTTCTGCTTTGACGGCTAGTTCATCTGCAACAAGTATTTCTTGCTTCGGAGGAACAGCCGTGGTGACAGTAACTGCCACTGGAGGAACAACGCCATACACAGGAATTGGGACGTATACGGTTTCTGCTGGAACACATTCGTATACTGTAACTGATATTAACGGATGTACCTCAAATACATCCATCGTTGTGACACAACCTGCTGTGGTAAACGCGCCAACAGGAGCTGCTTCTCAAACATTCTGTAGCACTCTGAATGCAACAATTGCAAGTATTCAAGTAACAGGAACATCAGTGCAATGGTATGCTTCGAATACGGGTGGACCTGCGTTGGCAAGTACAACTCTGCTTGTAACAGGAACAACATATTACGCGACACAAACGATAGCGGGATGTGAATCTCCAAGTTATTTAACAGTAACGGTTACAATACCCGTTGCTTCAACATACTACGCAGATGCAGATGGGGATGGGTTTGGAAACGCTTCTGTTTCTCAACTTGCATGCGTGCAACCGACAGGATATGTACTAAACAATACCGACTGTGACGATGCCGTTGCAACAACTTACCCAGGAGCTACTGAGTTGTGCAACGGTGTAGATGATAACTGTAGTGGCTTTGTGGACGAAGGTTGTCCTTCTACAATTGCAGGCGAAGAACCATTCAACTCATTGTCGGCTCCGAGCGCTATGTACAGTTACTGCAGCAGTTTCTACAGCACATTGGCTGGTGCCTTCCCGAGCACGTTGGCTCAAAGTACATGTGTGACTGGTGAAGATCGTTGGTACAACTTCACAACATTGTCAACCGGTGTTACCATCTTCATTGGAAGTAACGCGAATGATATTGTAATTGAACTTCAAGATGCGAACGGTAACCTAATTGACGTTGAAAACAGCGTTGTAGGTATAGGCACTGAAGTGCTTACTAAGACGGGCTTAACGCTTGGCGCAACCTATCGCGTGGCTATTCGTAACTACAACAGCGGCGCCCAAGCAGGCGGGCAGTTTTCTGGCTGTATTCGTCACCTTCGCGCAGGCGGATCAGACAGCGGAACAAGCGCTGCGTGGCCAAGTACGATTGGTATGTGTAATGTGTTTAAAGCGGCGTATTGCGGTGGAACGGGTGTTCAGTATAGATATACTTGGACGGGCTTAACAGGCATTGCAGCCGGACAGGTTTACACCAAGACACAGACGAGTGATTACTTAACCATCACAAGCGTAACACCAATGCTACCAGCAGGATGCATGTACAATGTTTTGGTTACTGCGATCTACACGATACCGAACGGCGCAGGCGCGAACGAAGTGTTTGAGATGCCGGCGTCTACTCCAACTACGATTACGATTTCAGCTAACCCATTGACTTCACTTCGCACGAGCGACCAGTGTGCAGCGGGTCCACGCTACAGAGGAGCCGTTGTTGCATCGTTGCCATGGGTTTGCGGTGTAACGAACTGGCGTTGGAGATTTACGGAAGTGAATCCGTTGAACCTTCAAACAGTGGGATTGCCGATAGAGCAGAACCGCGGAGCGGCTTCGAACTATATCACATTAACGAACGTTACAGCCCTTCAATACGGCAAGACGTATGCAGTTCAGACGTCACCAATTTACACATACACGGGTACGAACTATCAGTGGGGACCAGTGACATATATGTGTATTATTGGAAGTGCGGGAATGGTTGTAGATGCTACTCAAGGTGCTTCGCAAGATTCGGAGAAAGATGTTGCACAAGGTGCTTCGCAAGACCTTCCGCAGGACCTTGCATCGCACCTTTCGGAGAATCTAGAACTCAGTGTTTTTCCGAATCCGACGCATGGTGATGGATTGACGTTGAGCTTGTCGGGAATAACTTCAGACAATGTTCAAGTGAAAGTATACGACGCATTGGGAAGAAAGATCGAGAGCAAGCGCTATGTTGTAGACGGCACGCTTCAAACAGAATTGAACTTTAATAAAGAATTGTCAAATGGCCTATACATATTGGAAGTCACAAATGAAGATGTAAGGAGAAGTGTTCGATTCATGGTCGAGCAGTAATTGATTAGGTTTCGTTAGAATGGAAAAGTCAGCCTTCGGGTTGGCTTTTTTGTATTACAAAAACGTAATTCTAAAATGGATTCGTTCAGGTGAAGATTGAATTACCTTTGAGAAAATCTCAACGTGTGAAATAGAATGGGTGAAATGAAGAAATTATTTTTAGTTGCTTTTTTGAGTTGTTTGACTGCAAGTGTTTTTGCGCAAGTAAGTGTAACAGCTACCGCAGGGACAGCGGGTCCTACGACCTATACAAATTTGAGCAACGCATTCGCAGCGGTTAATGCAGGAACACATCAAGGTGCAATAACTATTTCAATTGTTGGAAATACCACAGAACCTGCTTCGCCAACAACCTTACTTCAATCTGCCTCACCAAGTAATTACACTTCAATTCTTGTTCGTCCATCTGGAGGAAACTTCATCATAAACTCAGCCCCCACACCAACAACAAACCGAGGTATTATTGAATTGAACGGTGCTGATAATGTGACTATAGATGGCGATGATCCTGCAACTTCAGGAACAAGAAACTTAACGGTTCAAAGCGCGTTGTCTTCCAACATTGTGGCATGTATTCGATTGTCATCTGGGAATGTTTCAGGTACGAATGGAGCGAACAATGTCACTGTAAAAAATTGCATTTTAGTTGGAAGCAGAAACAGTGGTATTTCAGTTGTTGCGTCTTATGGGATTAATCTTTCGAATTACAGCACCACCACGCTAACGACGGGTGCTTATTCAAGCTTGAACACGCTTTTGGAAAACAATGAAATTCGAAGGTGTTATGTTGGAATTTATGCCAATGGCGCATCGGTGAGTTATCCGAATACTGGATTAATTATCCGAAACAATACCATAGGATCGGCAACGGCAGGGGAGAACATTGGTCAGCGAGGAATCTATGTTTCGAACACATCTACCGCTACAGGATCTGCGCTCTTAGAAGGCAATGATATTCGCGGAGGTGAATACAGTGGAACGGGTTATTCAGCGAATGTCTACGGAATAGAAATCGCCGCGAATAATTTTGGAATTCGTGTAATTCGAAATAACATTCACGATCTTCAACAATCGAATACATCGGGTTGGGCTGCCATAGGAGTTTATATTTCAAGTGCAACAGGAAACAGCTCAGGGTTCATTCAAAATAATATCATTCGCGATGTCGTTGCTGCGAATTTTTCGACAACTGTGAGTCAATACGCCTCGCACGGAATTTATAGTTCTGTAGGTTTTACGGGTTATGCCATTGATCACAATACCATAGCACTTTCAACAGCGAGTAGCTCTGGAACTGTTGCCCCTCCTTTCTCTTCTTGCGTTACGCTGAATTCTGCTTTGATTTCGCTTACTTCTTTTAGAAATAATATTCTTGTCAACTCCATTGCCAGTTCAAACGCTTATGGGTTGTACACTTCAGCCACAACGAATATTTCAGGGGCTAGTGTAAACAATAACAACTATTATATTCCTTCAGGAAGTGTAGGATATTACAACGGAAGCAACGCTGCTTCCCTTTCAACATGGAAAACGAATACCGGAAAAGATTTGAATGGAATTTCGATTAATCCGCCTTTCGTCTCTTCAACCGATTTGCACTTGAATGTTCTGAATTCAGGAATTATTCCGTTCAGTGGAACTGGGGCAACTGGGACTGGAGTTACCGTGGACTACGACAATACAGCGCGGGGTGCAAGTCCGGATATTGGCGCCGATGAATTCGCATTAGCAGCTTGTTCGGGAACGCCAACAGTGAGCTCGCTTACGGCGAACCCTACTGTGCAATGTGGGACGGGTGTTTTTGTTTTGACTGTTGTTCCAGGTGCAATCAGTGAGTACACGTATCAGTGGCAAACGTCTACCAACGGCGGAACTTCATGGAATCCTGTTTCAGGTGCAACTCAAAATGTTTATACTACCGGAATTAACACGGCAACACAGTTGTACAGATGTATTATTACCTGCACGGTTTCGGGTCTGTCCGTAACCTCTTCTTCGATAAGCGCAACGGTTAGTACGAATCCGACGGTGACCGTTACAGCATCTAACAGCGGTGTTTTTTGTGGAAGTGGAACGCTAACGGCGACCGGCGCAGCAACCTATGTTTGGAATGCATCTCCAACGCTGAACAGCACCACTGGTGCGGTGGTGAGTTCAACAGCTTCCACCTTAACAACATATACAGTCACGGGAACAAATGCGGCTGGATGTTCTTCTCAGGCGAGCATTACTGTTGGCCCACCCACTATAGTAATTAATTCATCAACACCACTTTTTTGCGAAATCGGGGGTGCCATCAGCCTTATTGCGAATTCATCTATTGATCCGGATATTGCCTACACTTGGGAGGTTCAAACGCCGAGTGTTACAGATGTTTCAACCAGTGGTTATACTTTGAACTGTACCATCTCAGAAACGTCTGAATTTAAAGTTACCGGTCTAGGTTCTGGAATATACAATGGGTGCGTTTCATATGGTTACTTGAGTGTGGGTGTTTACCCCTTGACACAGGCGAATATGCAGGTCACCACATCGCCCGTTTGTGTTGGAACATCGGCAGTAATAAACAGTGGACTTAGCGCAAGTAATTATGTTTTTGCTTCAAGAAATTATGTTGCGAGGACTGTTCCGGCAACGGCTGCGACACTCTGTACCAACGGTGTTTCAACGGTTCCAGTGAGTGGAGGAAATTTAGATAATGGCGGATGGGACAACGTACCCGTTGGATTTTCATTTAGTTTCTTTGGAAACAATTATGCGAGTCTTGCTGTTAGCACAAATGGATTTTTAGTTTTCGGACCGGTACTCGGGTATGGAACAACACCTGGGCAAATGGGCCAGAATGCGTTCAGTAATTTGGGAGGAACTTTTCCGAACACCAACAATCCAGGAAATATGATTGCGGTAATGGCGGGCGATCATTATTTCGGAAATGGGACGAATGGTTCCGCAACAGGTGATATCTATTATTGGACAGAGGGATATTCACCAAACAGAAGATTTGTGTTGTACTACAAAGATGTGAACGCGTGTTGTTCGGCTTCCTCTCCCACTTTTTCCGCTCGCGTGGTGTTGTATGAGACCTTGGGAATTGTAGATGTTTTTATTGATAACAATATTCAATCTGGACCCAATTCAGTGGGTGTTCAAAATGGATCCAAGACTATTGGAGTTTCTCCGACCGGACTAGATTATTTTACGAATTCAATCACTTCGGGTCAAGCATGGCGATTGTTTCCTCCAACGAATTTTTTGACCACTTGGAATGAGAATTCAGGTTCGGGTAATACGCAAATCGCGAGCGGGTATAATTTATTTTCACAAACAGTTACGCCGTTAGTTACAGCTACTTATAGTCTGCAATACACGAACACCCTTACGGGTTGCTCGAACGGCGCTTCTCCGGCCACAGCAGTAGTGAATGTAACCGGAACAACGGCACCGTCTGGAGTAACTACTTCATCCACCGCTCCTACAGTTTGCAATCCGGAAACATTTACGCTTTCAACAAACTATTCAGGAGCGTTAACTGGAATAACATTGAATTGGCAATCGAGTTTGAATGGAACAAGTTGGGCAAATATTTCTGGTGCTACCGCTTCGACATTAACTACAACACACTCCACACAGTCGTATTACAGACTTCAATTTATTTCATGCGGTGGAACACCGAGTTACTCGAGTTCTGTATTAGTCGGACACTCGTGCGGAGTTCCGGGATGCACAATAGTTTCAGCCTGTAATTACAATCCAAGTGCAACAATAAACGATGGGTCGTGCGTTGCTGCAACCGCGTGGTATTTAGATGCAGACGCAGATGGATATTTCGTTTCGCAAACGACAGCGTGCACCAATCCTGGAGTTGGATATACTGCTACTGCAGGAATTTCAGGTGATTGTAACGACTCGAATGCTGCAATTCACGTGGGTGTTTCAGAGGTGTGCAATGGTGTAGATGACAATTGCAACTCTTCTATTGACGAAGGATTATCCACTTCAAATACTACAACAGTCGGCGCTTGTGATTCATATACATGGAGCGTAAGTGGATTAACCTATTCCTCTTCGGGATCTTATTCAGTTACGACTGGCTGTAACACCGAAATCTTGAGCTTAACGATTACTGCAAGTACTTCGAATACAACAACGGCGAGTGCTTGCGGATCTTATACGTGGTCTGTAAATGGTCAAACGTATACATCAAGCGGAACGTATACTTCGGTAAGCGGATGTCATACTGAAATTCTCTCGTTGACAATTACAGCGAATTCGTCAAGCACAACAACAGTGAATGCCTGCAGTTCATATACTTGGAGTGTGAATGGACAAACCTATACAACAGGAGGAACGTATACTTCTGTAACGGGATGTCACACAGAAATATTAGTGCTGACAATTACGTCGAGTTCATCTAATTCAACAACCATCACGGCATGTGATTCTTATGTTTGGTCTGTAAATGGTCAAACGTATACATCAAGCGGAACGTATATCTCTGTGAGCGGTTGTAATACGGAAATTTTGAACCTAACAATAACTCCAAGTTCTTCGAACACATCTACGGTGAATGCCTGTGGGTCGTATACCTGGTCATTGAATGCACAGACGTATACAACAAGCGGAACCTATTCAGTTGTTTCCGGATGCCACACTGAAATTTTAGTTCTAACGATTACACCCCTTTCAAGCAACACAACGAACGCAACGTCTTGTGATTCGTACACTTGGAGTGTCAGTGGATTGGTCTACACAACGAGTGGCACTTATTCAGTTGTTAGTGGTTGTCATACCGAAATACTTTCGTTAATCATTAACACAAGCACGGTTTATTATGCAGATGCCGACAGTGATGGGTACGGCACTTCGGTACCTGCGAATTTTTGTTCTGCTCCGGCTTCAGGATATTCATTGATTGGGGGTGATTGCGACGATGCTCAATCGACAGTTAATCCAAACGCTTCGGAAAGCTGTTTCAATTCAGTGGACGATAATTGTGATGGATACATTAACGAAGGGTGCTTGTCGGCTGTTGCAGGAGAAGAACCCTACAATGCGTTATCTGCTCCTTCGACCATGTACAGCTACTGCAGCAGTTTCTACAGCACATTGGCTGGTGCCTTCCCGAGCACATTGGCACAAAGCACTTGTATTACAGGTGAAGACCGCTGGTACAACTTCACAACGTTGTCAACCGGTGTTACCATTTTCATTGGAAGTAGCGCGAACGATATCGTTATTGAACTTCAAGATATAAACGGGAATGTTATCGATGTTGAAAATACAGTTATCGGTATCGGAACTGAAGTTCTTACAACGACCGGATTAACGCTTGGAGCAACGTATCGCGTGGGTATAAGAAACTACAACAGCAATGCACAAGCGGGAGGACAGTTTTCTGGATGCATTAGACATTTGCGTGCAGGAAACGCCGACAGTGGAAACAGCTCCGCATACCCGAGTACAATAAGCATGTGCAATGTCTTCAAGGCAGCATATTGCGGGGGAACAGGCGTTCAATATAGATATACCTGGACAGGCTTAACAGGCATTGCAGCAGGACAGGTTTATACCAAGACACAGACGAGCGATTACTTAACCATTACGAGTGTAGCACCAATGTTACCAGCGGGATGCATGTACAATGTTTTGGTTACTGCGATATACACGATACCTAACGGTGCAGGCGTGAACGAAGTGTTCGAGTTGCCAGCAGCAACTCCAACAACGATTACAATTTCAACCAATCCATTGACTTCGTTGCGCGCGAGTAATCAGTGTTCAGCGGGTCCGCGATACAGAGGAGCGGTTGTCGCTTCATTACCGTGGGTATGCGGAGTAACCAATTGGAGATGGAGATTTACTGAAGTGAATCCGATTAACCTTCAAACAGTAGGTTTACCCATAGAGCAGAACCGCGGAGCGGCTTCCAACTACATTACTCTTTCTGCAATAACTGCTCTTCAATACGGAAAGACGTATGCTGTTCAAACCTCACCGATATACACTTACACAGGCACGAACTACCAATGGGGACCGGTGACGTATATGTGTATTATTGGAAGTGCGGGGATGGTTGTAGATCCTTCGGAAGATGTTTTACAAGATGCGATGCAAGATTCGGAGAAAGATGTTGCACAAGGTGCTTCGCAAGACCTTCCGCAGGACCTTGCAAAGCACCTTTCGGAGAATCTTGAATTAAACGTATTTCCGAATCCGTCGAATGGTTCATATTTGAATTTGAGTATTTCTGGAATTGAATCGGACAATGTGCAGGTGAAGATCTTTGATTCAATGGGACGTAAAATTCAAAGCGAACGTTTTGTTGTCAACGGCACACTTCAAACAGAGTTGAATTTCAAAGATGAACTTTCAAACGGAATGTATTTGATTGAAGTTTCTTCGGAAAACATTGTTCAGACAGCGCGAATCCTGATTGAAAAGTAACTAATAGATTCTTCGAAAGGTGTATTAGCAAGGTCCGATGGAAGGTCGCTACGCGAAGCGTCCTTGCAAAGCACCTTCGCAGACCTTGCACAGCAGCTTTCGAAGAACCTTCCGCAGGATCATTGCATAATGACATTTAAATGACATTCGAACATCATTCTTAGCGACCTTCGTGCCCGCTTGAATAACCTCCGCTCAATATCCATCAATCACCATCATTTCCCCTTGGAAACCATTGGTTCTTTTGCTATTTCTCAAGAGGAATTGAAAGCTCGATTAGATGCTGTGAAAGAAGAGTTTCAAATGAGCGAACTCATGTACTTAGGAACCTGCAACCGAGTGGAAGTGGTCTTTGACGTGCCTCACTTTGTTTGTTCGGGGTTCACGCAACAATTGTTATCGTTCATGTTCCCAGAGCACGATAAGAGTTTTATAAAAGGTGTGTCGCAAAAGGCGCAGCGGTTTAATGGAGAAGAAACAGCCGATCATATTTTCAGAGTAGCCGCTAGCTTAGATTCATTAATCATTGGCGAACGCGAAATCATTACGCAGTTGCGCAATGCGTACGAAGAGTGCGAGAAAATGAAGCTTACTGGAGATTCATTGCGCATGCTAAATCAGCATGCCATTCGAATTGCGAAAGACGTTTATACGCACACCAACCTTTCGAAAAAACCGGTGTCCATTGTTTCCATTGCATGGAAATTATTTCTAGAGAAGCATCCCCATTTAAACACGAAAATAGTTCTTGTGGGTGCTGGCCAAATCATTACCAACTTCGCGAAATTCCTTGCTGAAAACGGATACACAAACGTTCGTGTTTATAATAGGACTTTAGAAAACGCGCAGGCTATTGCAAAGGCGTTCAACACAGTAGCGTTGCACCTTTCAGAACTAAAAAACGACTCATCCGATTTCGATGTGCTAGTGGTTTGCACGGGTTCTACTGAAGTTGTTGTGACGAGTGAAATGTATGCGGAAATGTGTGTTTCGCAAAAGCATAGAACGGTTATTGATTTAGCACTTCCCGGGAATGTTGACACTGAAATTTCGAAGTTAGAAGATGCTACATTCATTGATATGCTTGCTGTTCAACGCGAAGTTCAAAAGAACATTTCTTATCGTGAAGAGGCGTTAACTGATTGCGTTGCCATTATTGAAAAAGGAAAGAATGAATTTAAGAAACTCTTTCAAGAACGTTCCATCGAACGCGCCATGAGCGAGATTCCGCATGCTATAAAAGAGATTCGTCAGACGGCAGTAGAAAGTGTTTTTTCAAAAGAGCTTGCAGAGCTTTCTGAGCACGACCGAGAATTGGTTGACAAGATTATTAGTTACATGGAAAAGAAATATATATCAGTTCCCATGAAGCTAGCGAAATCTGTACTTTTGGAAGAAGTACAAAAACACTAAATCCCTTGAATAGAACATTAGTCATTGGAACGCGTGGAAGCGATCTAGCGCTTTGGCAGGCGAACTACACCAAAGATGCCTTAGAAAATCTTGGCTTCAAAGTAGAATTAAAAATCATTAAAACACGCGGAGATCAGATTCAACATTTGAGCTTCGATAAGATGGAAGGAAAGGGTTTCTTCACCAAAGAAATTGAAGAATCATTGCTTTCGAAGAGCGTAGACTTGGCCGTTCATTCGCACAAAGATTTAGAAACCACTCCCCCTGAAGGACTAGTCATTGCTAGCGTTCCCGTTCGAGCGAATGTGGAAGATATTCTTCTAATAACCAAGGATTCTGTATCAACCGAACGAACATTCGGTTTGAAGGAAAACGCCATTGTAGGAACTTCTTCCGTGCGAAGAAAAGTTCAATTGGCTTTTCATTGTCCGCAAACAGAAGTAAAAGATTTGCGTGGAAATGTTCCCACGCGCATTCAAAAATTAAGAGAAAAACAATACGATGCAATTCTCTTAGCTCGCGCTGGAGTAGAACGTTTAGAAATAGATCTTTCTGAGTTTCATGTTGAAATCTTGCCTTCACAACAATTTGTTCCTGCACCTGCACAGGGCGCTTTGGCTCTGCAATGCAGAGTCGGGGATGAAGAAATTATTTCAATTTTGAATCACCTCAATCACGAGGCTACTGTTGAATGTGTATTCATTGAAAGAGAGATTCTTCGTCAAATGAATGGCGGTTGTCAATTGCCTTTGGGTGCTTTTGCAGTGAAGGAAGGAAACACGTTTGTTTGTCATTTAGCTTTCGCGAAAACAGTGAACGACGAGGTGTCTTATTTCAGCATGAGGAACGAAGAACCTCAGCAAATTATCAATCATCTCTTGGGACTAATTCAATCGACATGATCGATGTTTTTATAAGTCGGAGTGAATCGGATGCGCAAGACATTGTGGCGTCTTTGAATAATTCGAATTATAACTCGCATTGTCAATCATTAATCAAAGTTGAATTTCTTTCCTTCAACATAAAAAAGGAATTTGATTGGGTATTCTTTTCTTCATCGAATGGCGCACGCTCTTTCTTTCAGCAAGCAACAAATGTAAATGCGAAATACGCTGCTATTGGTCTGGCTACGGCTTCAGCCGTGCCTTTCGAGTGTGATTTTGTGGGTGAAGGAACGAACACCGAAGAAATCGCGCGAATGTTTTTCCACTTGGTGGGAAACGAGCGTGTACTTTTTCCATCCGCCGAAGACAGTCTTAATTCAACGGCGAATCTTTTCAAATCGGAACAAGTTGAAATTATTTCAACCTACAAAAAAGATCGCGTGGCTATGGAGCTTCCTGAAGCGCGGTTGTATCTTTTCTCTTCGCCTTCGAACGTTTATGCTGCGCAAGAGAGAAATGATTTATCTAAATTGAATTGTCTAGCCTATGGCAGTGCCACCGCGAAAGCGTTGCAAGATGCTGGCGTGCGAAACATTCACTTAGTATCCTCTTGGAATCAAAAAGAAATTGCGAAAGACCTGAAGTTGTTGTTGTCTTAAAGTGTTAACGACACACCTCCAAAATAAAGTGCAATAATTACTGCGCCTAAGACGATGCGATAATAACCGAAGGGCTTCAATCCGTATTTAGTCAATAGCGCCACAAAGGTTTTGATAGCAATCAGTCCCACAATAAAAGCTACAACATTTCCAATGGCAAGCAGTTTTATGTTTTCTGCATTGAAGAAGTTAGGCACTTCCTCGTAAGCATCTTTCAACTTGAAAACTGTTGCACCTAACATGGTAGGAACGGCTAAGAAAAAAGAAAATTCTGCAGCAGATTTTTTGTTCAAACCTTGAGTTAATCCGCCAATCACTGTGGCTGCAGAGCGCGATACGCCTGGAATCATGGCTATGCATTGAAAGAGTCCGATAATAAATGCGCTTTTGTAATTGGGCTCACGCAGCGAACGTTCGCGAATGATTTTTTCAATAAATAGAAAAATAATTCCACCGATTAACAAGGCAATTCCAACGTTCAAAACGTTTTCTAAAAGAGCGTCTATTTTGTTAGAAAATAGAAATCCGAAAACAGCTGCTGGAATAAAAGCAACAATAAGCTTGTAGTAAAATTCAAGGGTTTGAAAGAAACGCTTCCAGTATAAAACAACAACACTAAGAATAGCGCCAAGTTGAATGCAAACGATAAAAGCTTTAGTGAAATCAGAAGACGGAACACCCATGATTTTCTGAGCAATCATCATGTGTCCGGTGCTTGAAATGGGAAGGAATTCGGTTAACCCTTCAACAATAGCGAGCAGTATGGTTTGAAGAATCGTCAATTTTTCTCGATCTCTGAAGATTGATTTTTCTTTCCGCGATACATAATGCCAACACCAATAGCAATGTATCCGAGAAGAACAACGATTGGTGCAAGAGTGATGCGACGTGCGCTAAAAAGCTCTTCAGCGTTGAACGTGTTTGGATCGGCAGAACCACCGCCGCTCATGAGAATATATCCTAAAAGCACAACTACCAATCCACCGATAATGATGTAGGCATTGATTTTCGTGAATGGAAACGATAATTTGTTCATAGCAAAATTTGTGAAACGAAAGTAATTCATTCAACGGGCTTATCAAAACAATTTCAGTATTCAGTAACTTTGAACACATGAAAAACCTCCTTCTTTGGCTTGTACTGTCTTCTTTTTTCTCTTCGTGCAATCTTTATTCGGTGCATGTAAAGAAGCAGGTTAATGTTTTTGAAAAGGCTGGGATGAAGAAATACGAGAAGACTTTCGATCGCCCAGGAACAATGAGCGGAGAAACGTATATTGAATTCAAGACAATATACATGACCAGCCCAGAGCGGTTTGATTCAAAAAAGAAAACGCTTCTTCTCATTCACGGTTACCAAGGTGGGGCCATTGCGCAATGGAGTGCGAACGTTGAAGAACTTTCAAAACATTTTAACATCATAGCACCCGATTTGAACTGTCACGGAAGAACGTATTTCAGCTCAGATTATAGCATTGAAATGCAGGTAGATCTTGTGAATGAAATGCTTCAATTCAACAAGGAAAAATGGTCTATTGAGAATTTAATAGTCATTGGAAGCTCCTACGGAGGACTCGTTGGTGCGCGCTTCGCAGAGAAGCATGCAGAAAAGGTTAGCGCTTATGTCAGTTACGACGGACTAACCGGTTGTTTCAACAAAGCATTTACAGATAGCATTGCAGTCACTCTTGGTGCGAAGGATGCTTTGGCGCTTTTAAACCCCACGACCGGAAAAGAGGTGAAGAAGCTTATCTCTTTGGAGAAGCCCGTTCGTATTCCCAGTTTTATTTTGAATCAAGTCGCAGAGCAACATTTCGCGGTTCAACGTGAGCATAAAATTGCCTTGCTCGCATATTTGAATAAATACGAAGCAGAGTTTAACGCGCATCGATTTAAGTGGAGCGCGCCGGTCTATATTTTATGGGGAAGGAACGATAAGATTATTCCTTTCAAAACCGCTATTTGTTTAAAGGAATATTATCAGATTCCAGATGATCGTTTTGTGGTGTATGAAAACACCGGTCATGTCATGAACATGCAGAACCCGAAAGCCTTCAATAAATGGGTTATTGGGACCTTTTCAAATTAGTATCTTTGCAAAAAATAAATGTTATGTATCGTTCGGCAACCTGTGGTGAATTAAGAATTTCAGATGTAGGAAAGGAAGTTGTTTTGGCAGGTTGGGTGCAGCGTTCACGCGATTTAGGCGGAATGACTTTCGTTGATTTGCGTGACAGATACGGACTTACACAATTGGCTTTCAACATGGATACCAACGCTGCTTTGTGCGAAGCAGCGCGCAAGTGGGGAAGAGAATTTGTGGTTCAGGTGGAAGGAAAAGTGGTAGAGCGTTATTCGAAAAATGCGAACATGCTTACAGGTGAAATTGAAATTGAAGCAACAGGATGTAAAGTCTTGAATGCCTCGTTAACACCGCCTTTCACCATTGAAGACGATAGTGATGGAGGCGACGATTTGCGCATGCAATGGCGCTTCTTGGACCTGAGAAGAAATCCGTTGAAGCAAAATTTAATGCTTCGTCACAAGCTTGGAATTGAAACACGCAAGTATTTAGATAGCCTTGAGTTTTTAGAAATTGAAACGCCTTATTTAATTAAGTCAACACCTGAAGGTGCGCGGGACTTCGTGGTTCCAAGCCGCATGAATCCTGGACAATTTTACGCGTTGCCACAATCGCCACAGACCTTCAAACAATTGTTAATGGTAAGCGGTTACGATCGCTATTACCAGATTGTGCGTTGTTTCCGCGACGAAGATTTGCGCGCCGATCGTCAGCCCGAATTCACGCAGATCGACTGCGAAATGGCCTTTGTAGAGCAAGAAGATATTTTGAATACGTTTGAAGGATTGATTCGTCATTTGTTCAAAGCGGTTAAGAACGTTGATATTCCAGAGGTTCCGCGCATGCTGTATTCGGAAGCTATGCGCCTATACGGAAGTGATAAGCCTGATATTCGTTTCGATATGACGTTCAAAGACCTTACGGATCTTGGTCAAGGAAAAGGATTCGGAGTATTTGATAGTGCGCAAACAGTTTTAGGTATCAACGTTACAGGTTGTGCGAGCTACACGCGTGCACAGTTAGATGAACTTACGGAGTGGATGAAACGTCCGCAAATTGGCGCGAAGGGATTGATTTATGTTCGTTGCAACGAAGACGGAAGCTTCAAGTCTTCCGTAGACAAATTCTTCGATGCAGAGGCGTTAGCCGCATGGGGCGGGCGTTGCGAAACGAAGCCAGGTGATTTGATTCTAGTGTTGTCTGGCGAATTGAATTCAACCCGAAAGCAACTGAATGAATTACGCTTGTTAATGGGAGGAAGATTGGGATTACGCAATTCGGAAGTCTTTGCTCCTTTGTGGGTCATGGATTTCCCGTTGTTGGAATTCAACGAAGAAGAAGGAAGATATTTCGCCATGCACCATCCGTTTACTTCTCCAAAACCAGATCAAATTCATTTGTTAGATACAGATCCAGGGTCTGTGAATGCAAACGCGTATGATTTCGTGTTGAATGGGGTTGAAATAGGCGGAGGATCCATTCGTATTCACGACCGAAGTGTTCAAGCGCGCATGTTTGATCTGCTCGGATTCACGAAAGAAGAAGCACAGGCGCAATTTGGATTCTTGTTGAACGCCTTTGAATACGGTGCTCCACCGCACGGAGGACTAGCTTTCGGATTCGATCGTTTGTGCTCGCTGTTCGGCGGTAGCGAAGGGATTCGTGACTTTATTGCCTTCCCGAAAAACAACAGCGGACGCGACGTAATGATAGACGCGCCCTCAACAATTAGCGATGATCAGCTTAATGAACTATCAATTGTTGTAAAAAAGTTGGAGAACTAAAAATTATTTGTATATTTGTCGCCCGTTGGAAATTTAACAACAAGAAATTATGAAACGTACTTATCAACCATCGAATACAAAGCGCAGAAACAAACACGGTTTCCGCAAAAGAATGTCTACCGCAAAGGGCCGTTTGGTTCTTTCATCACGTAGAAGAAAAGGTCGTGAGAAACTGACAGTTTCTGACGAACGTCGTCACAAAGGAATCGTTCGTTTATAATAACGTTCACCATATTGAACAACCGCTCAAATGTATTTGGGCGGTTTTTTTTTGAAATAAAAAATTTGAATTATGAAGTTAATTACTGTTGGAACTGTTGCCTTTGATAGCATTGCAACTCCTTTTGAATCGCGCGAAAAAGTTATTGGTGGCGCTGCAACCTACATCTCAATGGCTGCTGCTTATTTGAATGGCGAATGCGGAGTAGTGAGTGTGGTAGGTGATGATTTTCCAACGGCCTTCATGGATGAATTGAAATCGAGAGGAGTAGATTTAGCTGGACTTCAAATTAAAGAAGGAGAAAAGTCTTTTCATTGGTCAGGAAAGTATCACCTGGATATGAACTCGCGCGATACGTTGGCTACAGATCTTAATGTATTAGCGACCTTCGAGCCGAACCTTCCAGAGAACTACAGAGATGCGGAATACGTGATGTTGGGAAATTTGGTTCCTGCTGTTCAAATTGCTGTGTTGAATCAAATGAACAAGCGTCCGAAATTGGTTGTGTTAGACACCATGAATTTTTGGATGGATGTAGCCCGTGAAGATTTAGATAAAGTTTTCGGAATGGTAGACGTGGTTACCATTAACGATGAAGAAGCTCGTCAATACACAGGTGAGCGTTCGTTGAAGAAAGCAGCTGCAAAAATTTTAACCTTAGGTCCAAAGGCATTGATTATTAAGAAAGGTGAGCACGGCGCTTTGTTGTTCAGTCAAGATGAAATCTTCTTTGCTCCAGCCATGTTGTTAGATGACGTGGTTGATCCAACGGGTGCAGGTGATTCTTTCGCTGGAGGCTTCATTGGTTATTTGGCGAAGATGAACGACACGAGCTTTACAGCAATGAAAAAAGCGATTGTTACAGGATCAGCGATGGCTTCATTTACATGTGAGGACTTCGGTCCGGACGCCTTGTTGAAAGTTACTGAAGAGCAATTGAATGCTCGTATAAACGTGTTTGGAGATATGGTTCGCGTTTAATTCGCGTAGTAGGTCTTCGGATCAACAGGAACACTGTTCTTCCAAATTTCAAAATAGAATTGCCCTTGTCCGTTTGCGTTTTCGCTTACCCAACCAATTCCTTCTCCGGCTTTCACCGATTCCCCATTTTGCTTGAATAGTACGGCTAAATTTTTATAAGCCGAAACCATGTTGTTCGGATGTTGGATGAGCACGGTGTTTCCATCGCTCACGGTGTAGCTCGAGGAAATAATGGTTCCATCTAAAACAGATTTTACGGCTTCGTTTTTTACTGAAGTCCAGTAAACTCCTTTCTTTCCAAACTGAGGTTCGAAATTCGAACTGATACTTCCGGCAACAGGAGGGAAAAGAAGATATCCAGCTTCGGGAATCTTCGTTAATTGCGGTGTGTAGTTGTTCGGGGTAGTTTGAAGTTCATTGCGCACAGCTTGATCAATCTCGCTAACGTTGTAGTTGAGATCAATGCCTTCTGCTTTTTTCGGAATGCTATCTGGAATAGCTGTGATTGGATTGCCTCCGGATAAAATTATTTTCAAATCGCCGAAATAGTGTTCCTGACTTTTTAAAACTGCTGTTAAGGAATCTGCCGTTAATCGTGCTTTACGAGCGTTTTCGCGAGATTCATAGGATGAAAAGTCGGGGATAAGGATGGTACGCAGCGGAGTAAAAGCGATGAGCGAATAAAAAAGCAAGGAAAAGACAACGAGAAATCCTCCGAACATAACAATCACGTTCATCGGGGTTAGACTGTATGAAAAGCGTTCTTCAAAAGAATTTTCATTCAGAACAATCAGGCGGAAGGGTTTCTTCAGCTTTTTAAGAATTTTTTTTCTTTTTCTTTTCCTTTCCATTGCGGGCATAAAAGTAAGAAGAATGAATGAAATTAAAGGGAAATGCAATAAATTCGCTTTCTGTCGTTACTTAATCCGCATGCGCAAAAACAAAAATTCCACTAACAGAGAATTTCATTCGAATAGGAGTGGCGGTTCCCGCTTGATTTACTTGTTCTTTGGGTTGCTCCTTTTTAGCATGGTCTTTATCGGATGTTCAACCAAAGAAGACGGTGTAGCTTATCGCGTATATCACAACACACTTGGACGTTACAACGGTTACTTCAACGCCAATGAATTGGTTAAAAAGTCACAGACGACTTTGGCGAATGGAAGAAAAGACGATTACGATGAAGTGATTCCTTTATACTATTACGGCACTGTTTCTCAAAAGAAGGAGTTAATACCTGATTTGGACAAGGCAATTAAGAAGTGTGGTAAAGTGGTAAAGCGGCATACCCTTGTTGCTGAGTCTAAGAAGGACATGAAATGGCCGGAGTATAACAAGTGGATGGACGATAACTATCACGTAATTGGCCAATCTAATTTATACAAGGGAGAGTTTTACAAGGCCCAAGAAACATTCAATTTCATTTCGAACAAGTATTCTTCAGCTTCTGTTCAATTGCGTGCCTATATCTGGTCTGCACGAGCGTACTTTTTAGATGGTGATTTTTCTAAAGCAAAACAATTGTTGTTAAAGGCAGACGGTTTTGAAGATTTGCCAAAAGACATAGCACGTGAATTGTATTTGGTGAAGGCTGAATTTTTTATGGTGCAAGGAGAATATGAGAAGGCCATTGAACCGTTGGAAAAGGGATTGGTTCTGATTACAAAAAAGACAGACAGGATAGTTCCTCAGTTTGTTTTAGCTCAGTTGTATGACCGAATGGAGAAATCGGGCGAAGCCAAAGTAGCTTTTCAAAAAGTTATAAAATTGAAACCTCCTTATGAGCTTGAGTTCCAGGCGAAACTTCAAATGCTTCTTACAGACACTAAGATTTCCAGAAATTATTTAGACGCGCAAAAGACGTTGCTGGTTATGCTTGAAGATTTGAAAAATGAATCTTACAAAGATGTCATTTATTACGCATTGGGAGATGTTACCTTGGAGTTGGAAAAGCGCAAAGAAGCCGTTGACTATTTCGAAAAAGCATTGAAATTCAACAAGAATAATAAGAGTAAGCGTGTAAAGATTTTCGTAACGCTCGGAGATTTATATTTTGCGCAAAAGGAATACCCAGAGGCCCAAGTGAATTATGACAGTGCCTATCACAATTTAGCCGTTGATCATTTGCGCTACAAAGAGATTAAGGCGAGAGCGCTTAGCTTGAATGAATTGGTAGGCTACCTGAATACAATTTCAGAAAAGGACAGTTTAATTTCATTGTGCGGTAAGCCAGCTTCAGAAATTGAAAAGACTTTATCCGCAGTGCATGAGCAGCTGCAAAATGATATGGCTGAGCAGAAGCGCAAGGATGAAGAAGCACGCTTGGCTGCCCTCAAAGGTGAGGAAATTACCGGAACGTTTTGGATGTACAATCAAGATTTGTTGAAGCGTGGGAAAAATATTTTTGACGATGTTTGGTCGGGTCGTCCTCTGAAAGATAACTGGAGAAACCAAAGTTTAGTGGCCATGATGATTGGCGAGAAGGATGAAAGTATTGTTGAAATTGCTGAGTCGGATAGCACAGTTGCAGATGACCCGAAATATAAAGTTCCTTCAATTGATGATCTTCGATCTAAATTACCATGCGGAAATAGTCAGGCCATCACCGAGATGAAGGGTGATTTGGCTGAGGCCTATTATTTAGCAGGATTGTTATACAAAGAGAAACTAGAGGACATGGATAATGCGATGTCTTCATGGGAGAACATGATTTCGAAGTGTGAAGAAGGAGGGTTTCATCCTATGGCTTATTACCAGCTCTTTCGGGGGTGGGTAACAAAAGAAAAGGAGGAGGGGTATACGCAGAATCCGTTTTGTTCAAGCTGCAGCTCAGTGTTCTGGGGAAATCAAATAAAATCGAAATATCCGAATTCAGATTGGGCATTGCTGGTGGACAATCCTAACTATATGAACGCAGAGCAAATGCGTAAAGAAGAGGAGGAAAAGAATTACACCAAAGCCTACAATCAATACGCAACAAACCACCCTTACGATGCTGTTACGACCTGCACGAAGGCAATAGCTGAAAGGCCTAAGAATCATTTGATGTGCCAATACCACATGCTGAAGGCAACCTGTTTAGGTAAAACAGAAGTCGCGTTTGGAATAAGGGAAAATTGTGAGGCGGAACTAAAAGCTGTAGTGGCTGATTGTCCGAACACAGATATGGCTGCGCAAGCTGCGGAAATGCTGAAACAGTTAAACACAGGTATTGCTCCGAAAACGAACACGACGGCGACTTCCAATTACATTAAGGCAAATGATTCTGAGCATTACGTGGTTGCGGTGGTTAATTCGAAAGAAATAAATTTAAATCAGGCCAAAGCCAAAGTATCTGATTTCACGAAAACGTATTTTTCAGGTTTTGATTACAAGGTTAGTAATACGATGTTTAATGAAGTGAAGACCTTTATTTTAGTTAAGTCATTTGTTAATTTGAAAGATGCGAACGATTATTTTATTACTTTTGTTAGTGATAATGATTTAATTAGTGAATTGAATCTTGTTAAAAATGACAAATTCATTATCTCTAAACAGAATTATCTTGAGTTGTTTCGCTCAAAAGACTTTAGTGGTTACTTAGAATTTTTTACTAAAAATTATTGAATTATGTTATCAAAAGGAAGTACATCTGCAAGACCCTCAGATTCAGCATCTGAAAATGCTATTAACCGTATAGTTGAAGGAACTGTTATTGAAGGTGAAATCCGTTGCGAAAGTAATATTCGTATAGACGGTGTGTTCACAGGAAATATCGGAACGAAAGGAAGATTGGTTATTGGCCCTTCTGGAAAAATCGATGGAAATGTAATTTGTCAGAATGCCGAGATCGAAGGCTTTGTAAAAGGAAAATTGAATGTTCAGCAATTGCTTTCGTTGAAAAGCACAGCTCGTGTTGAAGGTGATATTTTTACAGATAAATTGGCCATTGAGCCAGGTGCTGCATTTAGTGGAGCATGTTCTATGGGTCAAAAGCCGAAGGAAGCTCCGAAGCCTGTAACTCCAGGAGCACCGGCATCACAGCCAACTCCGAATTCAAAATAATTCGTATTAATCCTTCTGTATTAAAATACTCTTCTTTGGCCACTCAAATGGCGTTAACAATAGGATTGGGTGTTTGGGGTGGAAGGAAACTAGATTATTATTTTCAGAATGAAAAACCAATTTTAACATTGGTTTTTTCTGTTTTGGGATTAGCGGTGTCCTTGATTGTTGTTATTCGAAGTGTATCAAAAAAATGAAAAAGTTTATTTTCGCAAACATAGTATTCGCATTGCTGTGCATGAGTGCTATTTATTTCTCCAGTTTGAAATGGAGCTCGCCACTTGTTTTTGAAGGCGTACCGTTGTTGTTTCTCTTGCTGAATATTCTGCTTTACAAGTGGGTGAAAGCAGCGGTTGTGAAGTCGCCTGCGAAATTTGTTAACGCCTTCATGACAGCAATTACCTTGAAATTACTGTTCACGGCATCGGTTGTTGCTGTTTTAATTGTTCTTTTCCCGGAGTCAAAAGCGGTATTGGCTCTAGGAACTTTTTTTATTTACTTGGGCGCTACTTTTCTCTTTTCAAGAGCGCTTCTGAAGATTAAATGAAAAATCGAAAAGTTTTTGAAAAAATAATTTCGTATGTGCTATGTGTTGCTTACTTTTGCACCGCCAAAAACGGGTATGTGATGGTGAGACTATATCAATTTCTTTTTATATTAGGATTCATTGGAATGACTTCAGTTGCCATTGCGCAGCACGAAGGTCCTGCCTCTGAGCCAGTTGCTCACGATCAAGCATCGGTTGAACAAACAGCCCACGCGGACACTTCTACACACGCTCATTCAGAAACTTCAACGCACGCTGCGCAGGATTCGGCGCACGCAAAAGAAGAATTCAAAATAGGCGAGATGATCATGCACCACATTACAGATGCACATGAAATTCACCTCGGGGGTAGCTTGTACATTCCACTTCCAGTGATTATTCTTCATGAAGGTCATTTCGACATTTTCTCTTCAAGCAACTTCTACACAGTAAACGAGCACGGGGAATTAGATTACCACGATTATAAAGGATATCGCAATCATCACGAAATGATTGAATTCGTTGGTGATAATGCACCTCACGATGCGCACGGACACAAGGTGATGGATTTTTCAATTACCAAATCGGTATTTGGAATGTTGCTTATTATTGGGTTAATGATATTCCTTTTCGGTTCTATAGCTAAGAAGTACAAGAAAAATGGAAGAACAGCACCATCGGGTATTCAGAATGCGTTGGAGCCTTTCATTATATTCATTCGAGACGACATTGCTACTCCGGCATTAGGAAAGAAGAAAGCAGAGAAGTACGTTCCGTTTTTATTGACTTCGTTCTTCTTTATTTGGTTGTGTAATATGTTGGGTATGATTCCTTTTCTAGGAGGATTCAACATTACCGGAACATTGAGTATTACTCTTGTATTAGCAGGGTTGGTATTTTTAATTACAAGTTTCTCAGGGAACAAGCATTATTGGGGTCACATTTTCTGGCCTCCAGGAGTTCCAGCTTTTGTAAAGGTTATATTGGTTCCAATTGAGATCATGAGTGTGTTCATTAAGCCAACCGTATTGATGATTCGTTTGACGGCAAACATTACTGCTGGTCACATTATCATTTTATCATTTGTTGGATTGGCCTTGATGTTTGGACAAGACAGTGTTGCGGCAGGGTATGGTGTTGGAGTTGGTTCTGTATTGTTTATGATCTTCATGTACTGTTTGGAACTCTTAGTTGCATTCCTTCAGGCGTATGTATTTACTTTATTGGCAGCGTTGTATTTTGGAGAAGCTAATCAAGAACATCATCACGAGCATGAACATGCTGAACCTCATGCACATTAATTCGTAAATTTTAACTCAAAAATCAAATAACATGGAATTCTTAAATCTTTTAATGACAGCAGAAGTTGGACAAGGTCTTGCTGGTATTGGAGCAGGTATAGCTGCTATTGGAGCAGGTATCGGTGTAGGTCGCATTGGCGGTTCTGCTCTTGAAGGAATGGCTCGTCAACCAGAAACAAGTGGTGATTTACGTTCAAACATGATCGTAGCTGCTGCCTTGGTAGAAGGTGTTGCTTTGTTTGCCATTATCGTTTGTTTGTTAGTAGCTTTAGGTTAATAATAGGCGCTTTGCGCTAAACACAATACATCCATGGAAGGATTACTTAGTGTATCCGTAGGTACCGTATTTTGGGCCTCGGTTGCTTTCTTGTGTGTGCTTGCCATTTTGAAGAAAATGGCATGGGGTCCCATCTTGAGTTCTTTAAAGGACCGTGAGGAGGGTATAGCGGATGCATTGCGTCAGGCAGACCTTGCTAAGGAAGAAATGAGCCGTTTGCAGGCGAGCAACGAAGATCTTCTTCGTGAAACGCGCAACGAACGCGACCGTATCTTGAACGAGGCAAAGTCAATGGCTGACAAAATGCGTAGTGATGCTGTAGGTCGCTCGCAAGAAGAGGCAAATCGCATTACTGCTAAAGCGAAAGCTGAGATTGAAAATCAAAAGCAAGCGGCTATCACTGATTTGAAAAATCAGGTAGCTGACCTTTCAGTTCAATTGGCTGAAGTGCTTCTGAAAGATTCTCTTACAGACGAGCAAAAGCAAAAAGCGTTGAATCATTCTTTAATTAAAGAATTCGGAGACAATTAATATGTCAAACATTCGCCTGTCATCGCGTTACGCAAAATCATTGATTAGCCTTGCTGCAGAGCGAGGAGAGACTGATGTCTTGTTGAAGGACATGCTTTATATTTCTAGCAGCATACATTCTAGCAAGGATTTGCAGGTTATGTTGTCCAGTCCTGTTATCAGCGGTGATAAAAAACGAAAAGTGTTGTTTTCTGTTTTTACTGAATTGAACAAAACCACTCACGTGTTTATTGATCTAATCGTAAACAAAGGTCGTGAGAGTGATTTGGGCGAAATAGCTCAGTCTTTTGTTCAGCAGGTGAAAGCTGGAAGAAACATCTTCGATGTAGAATTAATTTCAGCAGTGCCTGCAGATGATGCTCTTCGTGCAGAAGTTTCTGCAGTAGCGAAGAAAATTTGTGGAGGTGACGTTGAAATCACTGAAAAAGTTGATTCAGATTTGATAGGTGGATTTATCCTACGTGTAAACGGAATGGAGTACAATGCATCGGTTTCAGATAAGCTGAAAAAAGCGAAAAAAGATTTTTCAAAAAACCCGTACGTCCCAACGTTATAATGGGATTAAAAACTATTTGTTATGGCAGACATTAAACCTGCGGAGATTTCAGCAATCCTTAGAGAACAGTTAGCTGGTCTAAAGACCGAAACTGAGTTGCAAGAGGTAGGTACCGTTCTTCAAATTGGAGATGGTATTGCGCGTATTTACGGTCTTTCAAATGTTCAATCAGGTGAGTTGATTGAGTTTGAAAATGGCGTACAAGGTATTGCCCTTAACCTTGAAGAAGATAACGTTGGTGCAGTATTGTTAGGTCCTTCTGGAGATTTAAAGGAAGGAGCTAGCGTTAAACGTACTGGAACGATTGCTTCTATTCAAGCTGGAGAAGGAATGCTTGGTCGTGTTGTAAACACACTGGGAGAGCCTATCGATGGAAATGGTCCTATCACAGGCGAGTTGTATGAAATGCCACTTGAGCGTAAGGCTCCTGGGGTAATCTACCGCCAGCCTGTAAACGAGCCACTTCAAACAGGTATCAAAGCAATCGATGCAATGATTCCAATTGGACGTGGACAACGTGAGTTGATCATTGGTGACCGTCAAACAGGTAAAACAACTGTTGCAATTGACACCATCATCAATCAAAAAGAATTTTACGATAAAGGTGAGCCGGTATATTGTATTTATGTTGCTTGCGGACAGAAAGGTTCTACCATCGCAGGTACTGTAAAAACATTGCAAGATGCAGGTGCCATGGCCTATACAGTCGTTGTTGCAGCAACAGCTTCTGACCCAGCTCCTCTTCAATTCTACGCTCCGTTCTCGGGTTGCGCTATTGGAGAGTTCTTCCGCGACACCGGTCGTCCTGCATTGATTGTTTATGATGATTTATCTAAACAAGCAGTTGCATACCGTGAGGTGTCTTTGTTGCTTCGTCGCCCACCAGGACGTGAAGCATATCCTGGAGACGTATTCTACTTGCACAGCCGTCTTCTTGAGCGCGCTGCGAAAGTAAATGCGACGCAGAGTGTTGCTGAAAACATGAATGACTTACCAGCAAGCTTGAAGAGCATTGTAAAAGGTGGTGGTTCATTAACAGCACTTCCAATTATTGAAACACAAGCGGGTGACGTTTCGGCGTACATCCCAACCAACGTAATTTCGATTACAGATGGTCAAATCTTCCTAGAGTCGAACTTGTTCAACTCAGGTGTGCGTCCTGCAATTAACGTAGGTATCTCTGTAAGCCGCGTGGGTGGTTCTGCACAGATTAAATCTATGAAGAAAGTGGCGGGTACGTTAAAGCTTGACCAAGCACAATACCGTGAGCTTGAGGCATTCTCGAAATTCGGATCTGATTTAGATGAAGTAACGAAGTCTGTACTTGAAAAAGGAAAGCGTAACGTTGAAATCTTGAAGCAAGGTCAAAACAGTCCAATGACCGTAGAGAAGCAAGTAGCTATCATCTACTGCGGAACGAAAGGATTGTTGTCACGTATTCCAGTTGAGAAAATTCGTGAGTTCCAAGACGATTATTTGAATAGTCTTGAAATGAACCACAACGATACCTTAACTGCTATTCGTAACGGTAAAATCGACGATGCTGTAACAACGGTATTGGAATCAGTAGCAAAAGATATTTCAGCGAGATACAACTAATTGTAAAGCGAAGAAGGACATGGCAAATTTGAAAGAAATCAGAATGCGTATTGTATCGGTAAACTCTACCATGCAAATCACTTCTGCCATGAAAATGGTGTCTGCAGCAAAATTGAGAAGAGCACAAGATGCCATTACTAAAATGCGTCCGTATGCTCAAAAGCTTCAGGAAATTCTTTCGAACGTAAGTTCTTCGGAATCGAACTCAACATTCAGCCAACAGCGTGACGTTAAGAGCACGCTGGTGGTTGCTATTACTTCAAATCGTGGATTGTGCGGTGGTTTCAACAATAACGTGATCAAGGAAATCCGGAACATCGTTAAAGCCAATCAGAATGTTCATGTATTGTCATTAGGAAAGAAAGCCTTCGACAATTACAAGAAAACAACGATGCACACTTCCGAAGGTTTTGGTGAAACACCCTATGATATCTTCGATAAATTAACGTTCTCTAACGTGAGTGCAATTGCGAATACCATCATGGATCAATTCGCAAGTGGTAAATACGACAAAGTAATTTTAGTTTACAACCGATTTAAGAATGCTGCCGTTCAAATTATTGAAAACGAGCAATTCCTTCCCGTACTTCCACCAGTGAATGCAGAGGCACAGTCAAGTGTAGATTACATCTATGAGCCAGAGAAGACTCAGATTCTTGAAGAGTTAATTCCTCGCACACTGAAAGTTCAGTTATTCAAAGCCCTGTTAGATAGCAATGCTGCTGAACACGGTGCTCGTATGACGTCAATGCACAAGGCAACGGACAACGCTGGTGAAATGGTTAAGGAACTTAAGCTAACTTACAACAAAGCGCGTCAAGCGTCAATTACTGGAGAGATCTTGGAAATTGTTGCCGGTGCTGAAGCGTTGAACGGCTAAGACGTATCTTTGTCTTAAGCCCTAACCGTGAATGCTTAAGAAAATAGTCTCTCACACCTTTTTTTATTCTTTCGCCAATCAGACTCCTGCGCTGATTAACCTTTTCTTGCTCCCTTTTCTTACTCCGTTTTTAACAGCTGGGGACTACGCTATTTACGGTTTAATTCTCAGCTATGCTGGATTGGTAGGTGCATTTAGCAGTCTTGGATATATCGTGCTCTTTCAACAAAGTTATTTCGAGTTGGGTTCTGATTTTAAATCGAAATGGTCACGGCTCCTTGGCTTTCAATGGCTCTATAAATTTCTCTACGCCGGATTGGTAGGCGCTTTGTTGTATTTCACCTTGAAAAATAAGATTGCTTCAGATCGCTTGAACATTGTTCTGGTCTTAGTCATTGTTCCACTTTTGTTTTTCGATTTAACGAAGTCCATTGCCACGCGATTACTGCAATTCAGGCATGAGCATCAAAGGGTATATTCCATAACCATTGGGGTCGGAATACTGTCAGCGCTTATGAGCTTCGTGGGTGTACGCTATTTCAATTTAGGATACATGGCGTGGTTGTATTCGCAGGCCATTTCTTCGGGGTTGTTGGCCGTTTACTTTGGATATTTCTTGTATGTGAAAGAGCGTATTCGTCCGTCGTTTCATTTCGAAAAGAATGAAATTGTTTCCGATCTTAAAATTGCTACACCGCTTATTCCGAAGGAGTATGCGACCTATTTATTGAATTCTTCTGACCGAGTTTTATTGGATCGATTTGGAGTTTCACAGAATAAAATTGGACAGTACAGTATTGCTTATTCTTTTGCCTCCTACTTCGAAAATATTCAATCGCAGGCCAACCAAGTGTTAACGCCCATTGTTTTCGATTTGTACAAAGCGGGCACCGACCTGGCCATGCAAACAGTTGGGAAACTCATGCGCGCTTGGTTCTACGTTTCCTTGTTAATGGCCGCAGTGCTCGGTTTGTGGATTCCAGACATCTTCAGATTGCTCTATCGAAAGGCAGAGTTAAGTGCGGCTTATCCGATGGCTATTGTGCTCATTTTCGGATTTTGTTACCGTCCTATTTACGTGGCAATCGTAGACAAGGCCATCTACGACAAACGAACCATGGAAGTTCTAAAGATTACTGTAGTGGCAGCCCTTTCGAACGTGTTACTTAATTTAATTTTCATTGGCTATTACGAAACGTGGGCAGCAACGATGAACACCGTAATTGCTTATTTCGTTATGGGAGTGGCGGGTTATTTTTTAATAAAGAACAGCGGAGCTTTCCGCAAGCTCATTCGTCCGTTTGAACTTGTTGCAATTATTGTAGTTGTGGGAGCGGGTGTATTTTCACTGCGCGATTTTTCATGGGTTTGGCGCCTTGCGGCTACAGGAATTATTTTAATGGGAATGTTTATTTGGCTTCGCACCAAGGGAAGAAAAATGTGGAACGAATTGAATAACTTGCGACATGGCCTTTCGTCCCATTGATTTCAATATTATTCAATTAGAATTCGAGCAAAAATTTCCAGATGGAAAATTGTTCGAAGGGAAGAATTTCAATTACATCAAATTGGTTCAACACGGCTTGTCATACTCTATGACAGATGCGCAGGACAAATTGCTGAAGAGGAATCTTTTTTCAAGTTGGGTTATTTACAAGTTGAAATCGTGGATGAATTCCAAAAGAAAAAAAGGAAATTTCCTTCCGCAAAAAAGTGAGAGTATTTTAATTCTGGAAGGAAGGCGAAAGTTGAAACTTCCAACTGGGGAAGAGATTTCGCCCATAACCCATCTTATTCGAGAGTCTATATTAAGCACAGAATATTCTTGGTGGGACACCACCGGGGCATTTGCAAAGGAGGCAGATTTTTCAGTGAAAGATTTGTCGAATTGGTTTCCACCAACAAATGAAATTCAGAGTGAAATTTATTCTGAATTGAAAGAGCTCCTGCAGAAAATTAGAAAAGTCGGGGTGCTTTCAGGTAGTGAATTTCAATATGTGGAAAGTGCGTTCTTCGTCTTTTTTGAATCGTTTCGAAAATGGCACGCGTTGCTTACAATAGCGAAACCAAAGACGTTGGTAGGCATTACGCATTACCACAATGAAGGATGTTTAGCAGCAGCGAAGTTGTTGGGGATAAAAACAATTGAGCTTCAGCACGGATTAATTTCAAAATACGATCTGTATTACGTTTATCCCGAGAAATATAGAGATTCCCTTGCGAAGGCAATGTTTCCGAATGAGATTTGGTTGTTTGGGAATTTTTGGAAGCGCGTTTTAGATGCGGGAGCAGAATCTGCCTTCATGAAATCTTTAGTGATTGGAAATTTCACGACAGATACAGCAATTAAATCGAATGATTTTAAGAAAGAGAATCGCGTGTTGCTTTGTGCCCAAAAGAATTTATCGGAACCATACATTGAGTGGATTAGATACATGCGTGATTTCATTATGCCAAATCACCTGAATTGGAAGTTGATAGTAAAATTGCACCCACTTGAATCTGAAGTGCAGAAATACGAAAGTGAGGCCAATGATTTCGTTGAAGTACTGCCCATTTCAGCTTCATTGAATGAAGAATTGAAGCGTGCTAAAATTCAGGTAAGTATTTATAGCACTACGTTTTTCGATGCTTTGGGAATGCAGGTTCATAATTTTTCATTGAATGACAGTGGCTATTCCGAAGACTACGCAGCTGAAATGGTTTCTTTGGGTGTAGCTGAACCATTAAAAAAAACAGACGATGTCATTGCGAAGTTCGAAAGTGGGTCAGGTCAAATTGATAATTTGACAAGAGAGGATGTTTTCGCGCCTTTTCAACCTCGAATGCTGAATTTTTAATGTAGATCTGTTGAATTTGTTTGTCTCTCATTCGTTACATTTGTTTATATCCTTAATTTTATGAAAAGACTTGTACTCTTAGTAATCTTAGCAGCTTGTGTAACTTCGGCTTATGCCCAGGCTACTTCAGCAACGGCATTAGCTATTACTCCAGGAAATTACTTGTTAAATGGAGTTGGATATACCCCAATTGCGGCTACTAGCCAATGTCTTGTTACAACCACAGGACAAACCACAACTACCTGTACGGCAGCCGCTCCTACAAAAGCGTGTTGGTTTAAATTTACCGTGCCTGCGGCAACACTTTCAGCTGCGGTTAAAGTGTCTGTTGTGCCAACGGGATTTGATGCTTCGATAGATTTTTACGCGGGAACAGCCGCCGCACCAATCTATATGCAATGCGTTAACGCGGGTGGTTCGGGGGTTACAGAAACGCTGAAGACAACATGGGCGACTAACCCAGTTAATCCTGGAACAGAATATTATTTCCGTGTAGGATCAAATGGGACTGCAGCTTCTTGCTTTACCGTAAAAGTAGAATACTATCCAACGGCTCAACTACTTTCTTCTCCGAATCCTTCTCCAGACGCAGGTTTGGTTGGGTATAGAACAAACAATTTTGCAAAACGCAATAACCCAACATTCGCAGCACAGAACAATTTAGTTACTTCAACTCGTTATCGTTTTGTTGATCAGGCGGATCCGACAGGCACGCCTTGCACAGGAAATACAGGAGCTTCAAGTGTGGATCAAGTGTATTTGTATACTTTTCCTTGCATCTGTTATGGGAAGACGTACGACGTGTACATTGAAATTCAAATGGATGGAATTTGGTGTGGTGAAGGCCCGGTTAGAACGTTGGCGATGGAGGCCTATCCCAATAATACCATTAGTAACGCTCCGTGCGCGACAGTGACTTTACTCGGCGGGGTTTTGAATTCCACCTATTTAGGCCCAACGGCCATGACTGAATGGGAATTCACGTTGGCAGGAAATGTTATTGTTACCACACAATCTGCTCCTGGTATTACTACTTTGAATATGAATATTCCTGCGTTGTCTTGTCTGCGATACAACCGAATTTATTCGGTTCGAATTCGCATGAATTATTGCAATGTTTGGGGTCTTTGGAGTGCGCCCTATTGTTTAATTACCGCACCAATTCCATACTTAACCATAACTGGTCCACCGCCGGCCTATGCTAATTTATGCGGGACGACTATTTCACCATACAGCATTGTTTATTCCCAGTTTACGCAAGGAGCAGGAGAATATATCTGGCAGATTGCGCAAGTAGTTCCAACGGCACCTCAAACGCCTATAGCACCGGCTATAGTGGCTACCACCTCATCGGAGGTTTTAATGTTGAATCAATTCGGATTGGTTACCGGTAATTCATATCGAATTGCGGCGAAGCCAAAACTTATTTCATGCAACACGCCGCAAGAAGGCGACTACGGTCCGTTTTGTGTGGTAACCATTGGAGCAGCTATGGCACCTGGAGATCCGAGTTCTATGGAAGTTATGAATGATGAAATTCATGTTGAAAGAAATGCGGCCGACATTATGGAAGTTGATGAGCAAGGAAATGTTGCTGTAATTTCTTTCCAAGGAATTGAAGAGAAGATGGCCACCATTCGAATCACCGATGGACGTGCTTTAGGAAAAGGAATGATTCAATTGGTTGGAATGAACGGACAAATGCTGTTCTCGAAAGATGTGTTCATTGAATCGTTGGATCAGTTGATTCAAGTTCCACTGCCTTCGAACGTTGCGTCTGGATTGTATATGATTTCATTCAGAACACAGGAGCACACGGTTACAGAGAAGTTCTGGGTAAGATAGATAATCATCGGGGCGAATAATCATTCGCCCCCTATCTCTTAAGATTTTCCTTAATCTCTTGCATAAACTCCGAAGCGAAGACGAAGTTGTTCAAAGCTGTGTTTTCAGATTTCAATAAGTGATGCTTATTGCCTTGCCATTCGACTTTTCCACCACTGATGAAGTTGATGTTATCTCCAATTTCCATAACCGAATTCATGTCATGACTAACGACAATCGTTGTAGAGCCAAGGTCATAGGTGATATTGCGAATGAGATTGTCTATGACGATAGAAGTTTCTGGATCCAAACCAGAGTTCGGTTCATCTACAAAAAGAAACTTCGGATTCATGATAATGGCTCGGGCAATACCCGTTCTTTTCTTCATTCCACCAGAGAGCTCGGCAGGGTATAATTTGTTTTTACCTACAAGATTCACGCGATCGAGGCATTCATTCACTCGAACTAATTTTTCTTCGAAGCTCAAAGTGCTATACATGGTCAATGGAAACATAACGTTTTCTTCAACAGTCATGGAATCGAAAAGAGCAGCTCCTTGAAAAAGCATGCCCACTTCTTGACGAATAGCTTTGTGTTGATCTTCGTCCATATTCAAAAAATCCACACCATCGTAGAGTATGCTTCCATTATCGGGCTCTAGCAAACCAACCATACATTTGAGCAGAACACTTTTTCCTTGTCCACTTCTTCCGATAATAAAATTAATTTTTCCGGGTTCGAAGTCAATGGAAATATCTGAAAGCACCTGAGCTTCTTTAAAGGCTTTGGAAATATTTTTTACCTGAATCACAGCAGTAATATTTGAGTAAGCAAATAATTTCCAACCATTACCGCAACCATGCTATAGACCACACCTTTCGTACTTGATTTCCCCACCTCCAACGCGCCACCACTTGCGTAATAACCGTGATAAGCAGGAATGGTAGAAAGAATGAAAGCGAAGAAAACAGTTTTTATAAGTGAATAGACAATTCCGTAACTGTCGAAATCGTATTGAATACCGTAGACGAAATCGTTGAGTGAAACAGCTTTGGTCATGGTTCCCACAAGAGCGCCCGAACAAATACCCACGCTCATGGCTAATAGAACCAAGAAGGGAAACATGACAGTGGACGCGATTAATTTAGGGAGAATCAAATAGCTCGCAGAGTTCACACCCATAATGTCCAACGCATCTATTTGCTCTGAAATGCGCATGGTACCAATTTCCGATGCAATGTTACTTCCGACCTTACCGGCCAATACAAGAGCTACAATGGTTGAAGAAAATTCATAGATCATGGTCTGACGTGTGGTGTAACCGACTGTCCATTTCGGAATCCAACCGCTCTCAATATTCACAGCTGTTTGAAGGGTAACTACCGCACCCATGAAGAAAGAAAGCAACGCGACTATTCCGACCGATTGCACTCCGATTTTGATCATTTCATCGGTAATCAGAGGTCTGTAGATTTTCTTTTTTTCAGCACGCGAAAACACCCTGCGCATGAGCAAAAAATACCGTCCGAAATTTCCTAAGATTCCTGTCATGATTTAAACTTAGGCCGAAGGTAGTTTATTTTTTTTGAGTGTAATAATTTTTCAATGTTTACATATTCAAGCGAGTTATTCAGTATTTTCGAGACATGAAGAAATTAATGTATTTGCTTTTAGCTACGTTTTTAATAGTCGGATTAGCTTCATGCAATGAGCAAAATCATGGACACAAAATCCCGAAGAAACAGGGGGGGAAGCATGGGGGAAAACGTGGAGGAAAAAATGATTGCAACTGCCCAACTTGGGATTAACTTCAATGAGGCATGGCTAAATCCAATGATTTAGAAACTGCTTTAACTCCATTTTTACCGGGTGGTTCAGTAGTAAAGGTGTGTGAAATGCTGCGAGCGTATCCGCACGATTTGGTTATTACCAAAGGCAGAAGTACCAAGCACGGCGACTTTCGCTATGCGCCAGGTGAACGCTACAAGATTACAGTGAACCACAATTTAAACCGCTACGCTTTTCTCATAACGCTCATGCATGAGCTGGCGCATTTGCTCTGCCACGTTCGTCACGGACATTTTGTAAAACCTCACGGGGCCGAATGGAAGCAATGTTTCAAAGAAACACTCGCGCCATTTGTGAATGTGAATTTATTTCCACTGGATTTAGAAAAAGCCATTCAGCGGTATCTGAATAACCCGGCTGCAGCGACTTGTAGCGATATTGACTTATCGAAGACCTTGGCGCTTTACGACAGAAGCAGTCATGAAAACATTATCATGGTCGATGATCTTCCTGATGGTTCGAAATTTTTATATGGAAAAGAGAAGCGTGAATTCGTTCGATTGAACAAACGTCGTCAACGTATTTTGTGCAAGGAAGTGGAGACAGGTAGTGATTATTTATTTTCACCACTCACCAAAATCTGGAAGCTTTAGTTAAGCTTTTTTTCTTCTCTGAATTTCTCTTTGAATTAGCGACAACTCTCTTCCTGTTTGCCCTTTTACCGAAGTATTCTCTTGCGCTCTGCGAAGCAGGTAAGGCATGACTTCTTTGATTGGTCCGTAAGGAAGGTATTTCGCTACGTTGTAATTCGCGTGACTGAGGTTGTAGCTTATGTGATCACTCATTCCGAAAAGTTGAGCGAAATAAATGCGCTTGTCGTTGCTGGCTATTCCGCGCGCATTCATTTTTTCAACGAGCATAGCAGAACTTTCTTCGTTGTGCGAACCGCAGCAAATGGCTACATCTTCTATGTGATCCAAGCAATAGTCAACAGCTAAATTGAAATCGCAATCTGTATTTTCTTTGGTAGATTGAATCGGATCAACATAGCCCATTTCAGCTGCACGCTTGCGTTCCTTTTCCATATAGGCACCACGAACCAACTTCACAGCAGTCTTTGCTCCCTTTTCACGCAAGCGAGTATGCATGGCTTTCAAATACGCAAGTCGATCGTGTCTGTATAATTGAACCGTATTGTAAACGATGAAATTTTTCTGGTTGAATTGAACCATCATGTTTTCGGCAAGCTCATCTATAGCATCTTGAATCCACGAGTCTTCGGCGTCTATAAACAAGGCCACGTTTTTCTGAAAGGCATGCTCGCAAATACTGAACACGCGTCCAACAGCTCGCTCCCATTCTTCTTCTTCATTTGTTGAAAGCGCTTGCTTTGCATTTACTTTTTCCAACAATGAAAATCTACAAATACCTGTTACTTTGAATACGCTGAAAGGAATATCGTTGTTGTTTTCCGCAGCATCAATGGTACGCTTGATTTCATCTGCAGTGAAGTCGAAATCTTTTTCGTTTTCTTTTCCTTCAACACTGTAATCGAGAATAGAGCCAATACCACTTTTAGCAAGATGGTGCGCGGCTTTTTTGCTTTCTGAAATATTTACTCCGCCACAGAATTGTGAAAAGATATTTTTCTTGATGGCCCATCCAATGGGAATTCCTAGTCCAACCGCTAGATTCGTTAGTGCTCCACCTAATTTAACCAAAGCCGGAGAAGCAATTAGTTTGAAGAGCCAGAACGAGCGCTTCAATTGGCCATTGTTTTTATGTTGAAACGCTACCGCGGTATTTTCGAAATTTACGCTACTCATTGCTGCAAAGATATTCTTCTTCTTTGGTTTTTCATTCTGAATTTAAAAGGTTCCATCGTATCTTTCGACCACAAATTAAATGTCATGAAAGCAGCACAAGATTTTATCAACGAAAATAAAGATCGTTTCTTAAACGAGTTGTTCGAACTACTACGTATTCCAAGCATTAGCGCCGATATGGCCTACAAGGAAGAAGTAGCAAAATGCGCAGATTTAGTAGCGAAGCATCTTCGCGACGCAGGAGCAGATAACGTAGAAATTTGCGTTACGGAAGGACACCCAATCATATACGGAGAGAAATTAATTGATCCGAGTAAGCCAACGGTTTTGGTATACGGACACTACGATGTGCAGCCAGCAGATCCAATTGAATTGTGGCACACGCCTCCGTTCGAGCCAACGATTAAGAAAACAGAGATACATCCTGAAGGTGCAATCTTCGCTCGCGGATCTTGCGACGATAAAGGACAAATGTTCATGCACGTGAAGGCGTTTGAAGCCATGTGGAAAACGAACTCACTTCCATGTAATGTTAAGTTCATGATAGAAGGAGAGGAAGAAGCGGGTTCAACCAACCTAGGTCCCTTCTGCATGGCGAACAAAGAAAGATTGAAAGCAGATGTGGTGTTGATTTCAGACACGAGCATTATAGCGAACGACGTTCCAAGTATCGACTGTGGCTTAAGAGGATTAAGTTATGTTGAAGTTGAAGTAACGGGATCGAATCGCGATTTACACAGTGGTGTATACGGCGGTGGGGTTGCAAATCCGATTAACGTTTTGGCGAAAATGATAGCTTCACTTCACGACGAGAATAATCACGTTACCATTCCTGGTTTCTACGACAGCGTTCAAGAATTAACAGAAGCAGAACGCACTGCGTTGAATGCTGCTCCGTTTGATGAAGAGGCTTATAAGAAAGATTTAGATATCGATGCGTTGTACGGTGAAAAAGGATATTCTACCATTGAGCGCACGGGAGTTCGTCCAACCTTGGATTGCAACGGTATTTGGGGCGGATACATTGGCGAAGGTTCGAAGACCGTTCTTCCATCGAAGGCATTCGCTAAAATCTCAATGCGTTTGGTACCTCATCAAACCACTGATCAAATTACTGAAATGTTTTCGAATCACTTCAAGTCTATAGCACCAGCTGGTGTTCGTGTTGAGGTTCGTCCGCACCACGGTGGTGAGCCAGTTGTTACACCAACTGACAGCAAAGCATACATTGCTGCTTCTGATGCCATGGAGAAGACCTATGGTAAGAAGCCAATTCCAACACGAGGTGGCGGATCTATTCCTATTGTTGCTATGTTCGAATCTGAATTGAATTTAAAGTCTGTGTTAATGGGCTTTGGATTGGATACTGATGCACTTCATTCGCCGAATGAGCACTACGGCTTGGTTAACTACTACAAAGGAATTGAAACGATTCCTTATTTCTTCGATAATTTTTCGAAGTAAATTTCGTTCGGGTTGAAATAGAAAACGTGAGGATGTTATGAGAAGAAAACAGATTTCAATTCCTTGGATATTTCTGCTTTTCACGGTGTTCACTTTTACTTCTTGTGAAATTTACAAGGATGTAAAAGTGAAGCGTGTGGAAGAGTTCGACCTTTCTGAATTTACCAATAATCACGTTGCAGCAGTTTTACGAATTGGGCTTGAAAATCCCAATCCGTATAAGATTACGTTATACGAATCTGATTTGGAATTGCGCATTGACGGAAACGTAGCAGGCACTCTAACCTTGGCAGAACCTGTAGTTCTAGGTCCGAAATCTGCGCAAGTTTATGATGTGAAAGTCTTCACGAATATTACCGATGTGGAAGGTTTGTTGGGCAACGCTTTGGCGCTTATGTTCAAAGACGAAATTATTTTGGAAGCATCGGGTTATGTGCAGGCGAAGGGCCTAGGCGTAAAGAAGATGGTTCCTTTTTCTTTCACAAAGCCCATCAGTAGTAAGGCCTTCAAATTAAAATAAAGGGTCTATTAATTCTGCCGGAGTTTGATGTGGAAGAAGGTGTAGTCCTTTTAATCCAGCGCGAACGGACCCTTCAACATGCTGAATTGAATCATCAATAAAAATTGTTTTTTCGGGCGTGAGTCCATGAATTCTGCACAGCTCAAGAAAAGCTTCAGGATTGGGCTTGCGCATTCCTAAGACATTGCTGTAATGAATAAATTCAAAAGCAGATTTGAATTTCTCTAAGCCATAAGACTCATCGATCATTCGTTCGAAAACGGCTACATGCAATTCATTGGTGTTGCTGAAGATGAAGGTGCGAATGCCCTTTTCTTTCAATTTGAAAATGTAATCGACCCGTTCTGGGATAAGTTGAGTGAGTATACAGTTCCAGGCGTTTTCCAATTGTTGCCGAGAGGCATTCGGAAGGAAGTTTGAGATCCAGTCGTAAAAAGCTTCTCCGGGAATTTTGCCGGTCTCTAATAAGTCGAAAATTTCATCTTGCTGCGCCTGCGAGTAGGTCGCCGCAAAAGATTCCATTCCTAGCGCTTCAAAAGCGCGAACGGGGGCGTTATAATCTATTTCAAACAGAACACCCCCGAAGTCGAATACAATGGCTTCATAATTCATGAGGCCAAAGGTAATACATGATTAGAATTCAGGAATTTTCTCTCCTGTTTTGGCTTCGAATAAAGCGCGTAACAAAGCGTACTTCTCTCGTAGATCAGTTAACTCTTTTTTCACCGCAACGATGTCGTTTTCTAAACTCTCTGCGCGAAGCTCGCTTCCTTCCTCTAGATTAGAACCACTAGCAAGAATTTTCGAGTAAAGCGAAAAGAAATCCGTGTCTAATGCTTTCGACAAATCGAATAAAAGTTTTGAGTCAACAGAATCTCTTCTGTAAATTCCATAAACATTTTGTTTCGATGTGTTAATAATCTTAGCCAATTCCGTTGGTCCAAGACGCAAATCTTTTGCTCTGTTTTTAATACGTTCTCCTATGCGCATAATATCGTTTTGATTGTAGCTCAAAACAAGAACAAAAACAGCTAAATGAATCTAAATGAAATGTTAATTTTGTTTCAACCACGCAGAGGGGTTGACTTCGGATTTAACCTTGTCGAGCATTTGAATAATGGCCTCGTAATTCGAGTCACTTGCTGCTGATACAAGTTGCAGATTTCCTTTTTTTCCGGATAAACTTGCTTTGAATCCTTTTTTATTTAACTCAGCTACCATGCGGTTTGCGTTCTGAGAGACAGCGAAGGCTCCTACAATGATTTCGTATTTTGCAAGACGCGTAGGATTAACAGTTTCTACGACTTTGGTTTTTTCAACGGGAGTTGCTACAACTGCTGCAGCTGTTGGAACTGAGTTTAACTCAGGCGTTTCAACAAGTTCAATTTCTTCTTCAACGGTATATGTTGGAATGGCTCTTTCTGGCGCAGGAGTGTACTGTGCAACTCGGCTTTTCGTTCCAAGTAATTTGTACGAGGCGTATTGCCAATCTGTCGTTTCAATCTTATGCGAAAGTGCAAATATTCCAACACCTAAAATAGGCAGCGCTAATACAGCTGCTGCTTTCCAAATCCATTTAGATCCTTGTTCTGCACGTTTTTCAAGGGTTGAAACTTCAGCAGTTATTGGCTCTTCAATTTGACGTTCTACAGGAACAAGAATTATCTTTTCTAATCCGAATGATTCAAGCGAGAAATTTCCTTTGCTGTCTGGAATGAATTGAATTTTTCCTAGACGATCTTGAAACAGAATTCCAATTCCTTTCCAAGAAATTTTTTCACCACGAAGTAACGTGTTCGATTGCTCTTTCACCCAGGCATCGAGTTCAATTTTTCCTTCCGCATAAGAGCAATTGTTCAACGCACACAACGCAGAAACCAACAAGCCGTCGTTCTCTTTTATTTGTGGATTGAACCCGATTGTTTTCTGCGGGGGGTAGACCGTATGCAAACTTGTATTCAAAGAAGCACCCTTGTATTTTGCAATGAATCCGCCCAAACCGGGAAGAACCACGCAATCGTTGGAGTACAATAAATCTTTGATTAGGTTTTCGAACTGCATAATGCGAAAATACGGATTTTTATTGGTCTTACAAGCCTAGGCCTGATATTTCAGCAAATCTGCTGGAGTGTCTATTCCTGTTGAATCGTGGGAAGTTACTACTACAGAAATACTTAAGTCATACTCCAGCCAACGAAGTTGTTCCAACGATTCGGTCAATTCCAATGGAGAAGGTTTCAGATGATTTATTTGTTGAAGGGCATTCGTTGTGTAAGCATAAACCCCTAGATGTTTGAAATAGTTGGGTTCTCCATTTCGGGCAAAGGGTATGGTTGATCTTGAAAAATATAGTGCTCTTCCTGAAGTGCTGAATACCACTTTTACTCTGTTCGAATCATTCGCTTCTTCGCTGTTTTCCAATTGAACTGCTAAAGTCGCAATATCGGTTTTTGAAGCGATTAGGGCACTCGAAAGTTCTTCCAACGATTCAACATGAACAAAAGGCTCATCACCTTGAATATTCAATACAAAATCGAAATGCCCCTCAATGTTCGGAAGGAGCTCGCAAATGCGCTCGGTTCCGCTGTTGCAATGTTCAGAAGTGTAAAACGCTTTGCATCCGTATTCCACAACATGATTGAATATTCGCTCATCATCAGTGGCCACCCAAACTTCAGCTAGCGAAGAACATTTTTTCGCTTGGTCTATTACCCTTCGGATCATGGATTTTCCGTTGATTTCAATCAACGGCTTTCCAGGAAAGCGTGTGCTTCCATATCGAGCGGGAATAATGCCAAGTCCTTTCATGCTACAAACTTAAGGTGTATTGCACCATGGTTACTCGGGGTTCTTCAATAGCAAGTGGACGAATGGAGTACTCGCGGTTCAGAACATTGTTCATGATAAGTGCAATCTTATGTTTTTCTGAAAAGGTATAGCCAACTCGCGCATCGAAAACATAGTCGCCTTTGGTGTGATTGGCACGCCATGAATTAATTCCCGGATTGAATTCAGTGGGAAGCTCCTGTTCGAGTTGCGAAAAAGCTTTATCAATGTTTTGCATGTGTGAATTTGCCCGAAAGCTTATTCCTGAATTAAATGCACCGCGGGTTGCACCAACATCTATTCTTATTAGGTGTTGCATGCGATATTTCAAAATATTGCTGTTCGTGTTTTCGCTTGTGGTTAAATAGGATGCTTGAGAAAACTGCGGAATGACAAGTGTTCCTGGAGTTTGTGCCGTTTGTGCATAGACGTAGTCAGGGGTGGTGCTCATAGGTTTTGTGTACGTGTAACCTGCCAACACATCGAAACGAGTCTTGCGAATGTTACCGGTTCCCATAATACTGAGTTCAGCACCCTGAACTTTCGCGCCCCCGGTATTCAAACTTTTAAACCCAATGACTTTTGATATTTGACCCAAGTCTGATAGAGGAACCGCCGTCCATTGCCCAAAAGTGAATTCAATAAAATTCCGAAACTCTTGTTGGAAAACCGCTACGTCAATAAATCCTTTGAATTCTCCAATTTTAAATCCTTGTTTAATTCCGATTTCGGCATTGTATGAAGTCTCTGGTTTTAAGTCTGGATTTGCAAAAACTTGAATGGCACCCAAACCCGTTACAATGAATTTTTCAGCAATACTTGGGAATCGATATCCTTGTCCGTAGGAAGCACGCAAGTATGTCGCTTGACCCAATTTGTAATTTGCTCCTGCGCGAAATACGGGTTTGCCATTTTTTTCTTCATTCAATAGAAATTGCTCATAACGCACACCTCCAGAAAGATTCAGGCGCTCACCAATTTTTTTATCGACTTGAAAATAGGCAGCAGTATTTCTTGCTTGGTTGTGTCCGTCTGGATTTCCACCGACAAACAATTGCCCGCGAGCATCTGTGTTTGTGTTTACTACACCCGCTGTGGTTGTTAGTTTTTTTATCTTGTGAAGTTCCCAATTTTTCTGCACTTGGTATTCCGTGTAAAAGACATCTGAGAAATTTCCTTGGTTGTTATCGTTGTTGTTGTCTAACGATTGCCATCTCGATTTCAGTGTGTGAACAGCGCCTTTTTTACTGGTGTATTGAATGGAAGGGTCAACAGTATATAACTGCTGAATGGTTCGTGTGGCGCTGCCGGCGTAGGCACCGTACAATCCAGTTGAGCTGTTGTCCCAGATTAAAGTAGACAATGAATTGCTTGTGGAATAAATTCCAGCAAGACCTATGAAAAGACGATCGGTTAAGCGGTATCGAAGATTCAGGTTTAAACGCGCTCTATTTCCAGCGCTGTATCGATCTACTTTCATAGGGTTATAATTCCCATTCGAAAAGCTGCCGTCGGCTGTGTCTTTAATAGGACCTAAGTGTCCATCGTCGTATTGCATACTTGAAGCAAGAACAAAATCAAGTTTTCCGAATTTTTCTGAGTGAAGAAAATTAATTCCGCTTTTCATTCCTTGTCTGTTCCAATACACGGCTGAATCTGATTGCGGCTTAGAATAAAATCCGTGGTAAACAGAAACGGTTGTTTTTGGTTTTAAAGTGGGGTAGGCAGTTCTGAAGTTGATTACACCACTTAATGCAGAACTGCCATAAAGCACACTGCTCGCACCTTTGATGATTTCAACTTGCGATACATTTTCTGTTGGAAGAAATCCCCAACTTGGCTTTCCCGCATCACCGCTTAGAATGGGAATGTTATCCACCAACACTTGCACTCGACTTCCCGCGCCGAAGCTATATCCACTTCCGCTGCGGATTTGAGGCTCATCATCCACAATTGCAACACCCGGAGTTTGTTGCAAGATTTCAGCGATGTTCACTGCGTTTTTATCTTGAATTAATTTCGGTTGAATAACCTCCATACTCACAGTCACCTCACCAATGTTTTGCTCATACCTTCCAGCAGACACAACAACCAAATTCATTTGTCCGTCGTTCGAAACCATTTCAATATTGAACTCTTGGTTCCCTGTTAACTGAATTTCTTTTTTGAAGGTCTGATGGGTTAAGTATGCGGCAATAAGGGTGTAGTTTCCTGCCGGAGCTTCAATGCTGAAGGTTCCTTCTGGTGAAGAACTCATTCCGAAGGAAGTGTTTTCGAAATACACCAACACAGCGCCTAGGGGCTTTTGCGATTGTGAATCGATGACTTTTCCTGAGAATTTTACTGTTCCGGCTTGCGCCCAAGATGTTAGGCACATGAATAACCCCAAAAGGGTCAGGAGGTTTTGCTTAAGGTTCATATAGCAATAATAAGAAATACTTTTTTAAAATGAAACAGTGCTAGAGTTTCGCAAACGATTTAATTTCTGTTTGCTCGAAATACGTGCGAAGTAATTCTATAGTATTCGGAAGTTCGTGCAACACTAAAATATCTCCTGCTTTAGATTTTTTGAGGCGATTCAATTGTTGCTGCAACGATATTTTTTTATCGAAATCACCGGGCATAATACTCCAACCAAACAAAGGGAATTTTTCTTTCAAGAAATTGTATTGCCACAATTTGAGTTTGCCATACGGTGGCCGAAAAAGGACAGTAGGCGGAAAGTTTTTTGGAAGTCTAAAGTTTTTTAAAAGAGCAGCGGGACTGAGTGTTCTTGCGTTTATATGTTCGTTACAGTGAAAACCAATGGAGTGATTTTCTTCTAAAATTCGCTCTACGAGTTCAGGATATTTTACTGCGTTTTTCCCCAATAAAAAAAATGTTGCTAGCACGTTGTGCTTTTTTAGAAGATCAAGTAATTGAATGGTAACTTCTGGATTCGGACCGTCATCGAAGGTTAAATATATCGATTCGGAATCTTTGATTCGCCAAGTTATTTTTGGGAAGAGCCAATGTAAAACTCTAGGTGTACGAACGAAATAGAAGCTCATAGTTTGCGGGCTAAAATAAAATCGCGTTTGTAGTTGACTTGAATTCCATCTTCGTTGAATGCTTCAAAGGTAGCAATGTAAATGCCTATTGCAAGTGCTTCGCCATTATCAGAAATCCCATCCCAAATAGCATTGCCTTCAGGACCTAAATATTCGTTTCGAATCAAACGTTTGACGCGAATACCACGTTCGTTGTAAATAGTCAGGTTACCAACGCAGCCTGATTTCATTTCTGAAAAATGAAATTGAATGACATCGTCCATACCATCATTATCTGGAGAGAAAATCGATGTCGAAAGTTCGAAGACTCCGTTCATATTTTCGATTGAAATGGATTGTGAATTTTCTGCTCCTGGTGTCGCGAATCCCGATGACTCAGAGGCGCTATGCCAGTTGCTTTCTTGCGCTGAGGGTAGTTCACTTGAAAGTCTTTCAAGCGACACCCCTTCAAATGAATTGAGCAATTGGAAATGCATCGATTCAGAATAATTCATTTCATCAATAATTTCATTTTGATTCGAGTAAATAATGCATGTTCCATCTGAATTGTTGAAAGTGGGAAGGGCATTCACGCGAATAATATTTTTAGTTTGAATGGAAGGGTACAATTCTTCAGTATTCTTTTCATCTTCCGTGAAAACAATGTATTCATTGGGAAGAATAATTCTTCCTTCAGAAGTCAGAGTTTCAAGCTGTCCACCGCTGCTTGAAGAAGCGTTTGCAAGTGATGTGTTTTTCAACGATACCGCCTGCGAACCGGTGTTGAAGATTTCGACAAAGTCGAAACCGCCAACAGATGGATTGAATAGAATTTCATTGATTACCAAATTTAAAGATGATGCATCTTCTGGATATCCCCATTCGAAGGAAATAGAAGTGCTGTTTCCACTGCAGTCGGAAATTCCTTCAAGGGCGTAGTTCAATACTTCAGTATTGAGCACTTCAGAAGCATTCAGAATAATGAATGTTGAAGGGTTTTCTGTAATGAAATTTCCAACCAAATTTTCTTCTTGAAATAAATTTCCAATAAGGGTAACTGGTTCGTTAAAATGAAGAGCAAGTGAACTGTCTTCAAGTGTTAGATAGATCAATTCAGGCATGCTTACATCGGGCATCAGCGAGTAGACAGAATTCTCATATCCAGGTGAATTTCCAATTTCATTTTCGCACGCTTTCCAATTGTTGGAAGTGCTGCACGGTAAATTTGGATTCACCAATTCGAGCGACCATCCACCGTTCGCTTTGAAACTGTTGTTAAACCAATCTACGCTATAACGTATGCTGTCTAAGTGCATTCCGTTCATGCTTAGTTTTAAAAGCATTCCAGAATTGGTTAAAGTCGGAAATGATGGAATAAGCAGTTTGTTAGATGTGGAAAGAAATGAAAGGCTTTCGGTTATGTCGCCAAAGATTAAATATTCATTCGGAAGAAGCAAGTGGCTTCCTTCAAAGACGCAGCTGTTTAATGAGAGTCCATGCAGTTCAAGTGTGTGCGAACTTTTATTATACACTTCAATAAACTCGGAAGGTATTCCTTGAACTACGGGATCAGGGTCGGTAAGAATTTCAGTGAAAATCAGATCCCCGAATTCAGGTGTTTTCCCTTGATAAATTTCTATGGAGAAGTTGGAAATATTTCCTTCACAGTCTGAAAGTCCGGATTGCGTTAGCGTGTAGAATGTTTCGGGTTGAAGGTTTGCATTGAAAGTGATAACTACAACGGTATTGGATTCTGAAAATTGAACATTCGAAATCTGAGTATTGGTGCAAATGAAATTGCTGGAAAGTGTTGTGTCAATGCTTTCATTAAAGACGAGAGTAACTTGATTGGCTTGATTAACATTCCAACTAATTAAATTTGGTCCTGCTGAATCTGGCGTGATGTTGTAGAGACTATTTTCGAATCCTGGTGTTCCTCCTTGCGTATTGTTCGAGGCTGACCAGTTCAATTTCCCACTGCAGATTTTGTACGGATTGATTTGCTCTAAACTCCATCCGCCGTCGGATTTTTCGCTGCTGTTGTACCATTCTTCTGAATACGAAACCAGATCAATGACGTTGTTGTTAAAGTCGATTAGCGTTAGGCTATCTGCTGAATTGGTGAGTGCTGTTAACGAAACAATTCCAATTGAATTGGGAAAGAAAGATGTGCTATTTGCATCACAAATAATCACATGTTCATTCGGGTTCAGCAGATATGAAGGCAGTGTTTTTTCAGTAGTTGAATTCACCAATTTCCACCCAGACAATTCGAACGGAACGTTATCAGCATTGAAAAGTTCAATGTATTCTGCATCGGCTAATCCATTCGATGGAGTAGGGTCAGCAAACAGTTCATTGAACACGACCGAACGAACATTCGGTGTATTTATCACTATAGGTGGAATTTCATTTCCGAAATAGATATTATCGAAATAGAATTTCGTTGCGTTTGAGGAAGTGTAAATGCAACTCACGCCAACAAAGGATGTTTGATTGTAGGTGTTGTCGAAAATGGAAAATTCTGATGTGAAGTTTGTTCCGCCAGTTGGATCAACCGCTACGCTCCAATTTCCTATATTGTCTCTTAAGACTTGAATGTTCAGGTTGAAGGAAGAAGCCACCAATCCTGCTGTTCCGGCTGCAAGTTCAACAATCCCCAAAGGGCCGTCGTCTCGAAAAAACTTTATGGCGTCAGCTGAACCAGCTTCACCCAGTTTGAGAAAATATCCCGTTGCATTCGATCCCGAAGTAGAATTAGAAAAGGATAAGTCGGATCCGTTTGCAACCAGGTAAATTCTGCTGTGGTTGTTGTCGCTACTTGAAAACGTTTGTTTCACGGTAAGGCGCCATTCCTTGTTATCAATGGACGAGTTATTTGTTTGTGCGGAAAGATAGCTCTGTCCACCGGATGTGTTGAACACCTGCAATTCTTGACTGGCGTTCACGACGAATACATCAGTGGAGCCGCTCCAGGTGGGATTCATGTTGAAGTTGCCGTCGCTGAAATTATCGTTGATTTGTGCGGGCACAGGAGAGCACGAAGAAAGTGCAAATGCCAATGGAAGTAATTTTTTGTAGTGCATGTTAAATGTTTTGTAATTATTCTTTCGAAACTAAAATGCACAAGTAGTAATTTCGTGAAAAAGATATGTATGCGAATTGCAGTTGTAGGTGCTACCGGATTGGTTGGAAAAAAGATGCTTCAAATTCTTGAAGAGAGAAAATTTCCTTACGATGAAATCATTCCAGTTGCCTCTGAAAAGAGCGTTGGACAAACCGTTTCTTGTTGCGGAAAAGAGTGGTCGGTTGTTTCTCTAGCCACTGCGGTTGCTGATTCTCCGGATATTGCCTTGTTTTCAGCAGGTGGAGAAACGAGTTTAGAGTGGGCGCCGAAATTTGCAGCAACCGGATGTGTTGTAATAGACAACAGCAGTGCATGGCGAATGGCTGAAGGAATTCCTTTAGTGGTTCCAGAAATCAACGCAAGCAGCATAAATGCGCATAACAAGATTATCGCAAATCCGAACTGCAGTACCATTCAAATGGTTATGGTGTTAAAGCCGCTTCACGACTTATATAAGATCAAACGAGTAGTAGTTTCAACTTACCAAAGTGTTACAGGAACGGGAAAGGTTGCTGTGGATCAGCTCATGAATGAACGCGCTGGGAAGGAAGGAGAGAAGGCTTATGCGCACGTCATTGACTTGAACCTTATTCCTCAGATCGATGTGTTCCAATCGAACGGATACACCAAGGAAGAGATGAAGATGATTCTCGAGACCAAGAAGATTATGGAATACAATTCCATTGCAGTAACCGCTACCGCGGTAAGGGTTCCAGTTATGGGCGGACACTCAGAATCGGTAAACATTGAATTCGAAAATGCTCCAGATATTACAAAAGTGAAAGAGGTGCTTAGTGCCTTTCCAGGAATTGAAGTGGTAGATAATATTGAACAAAAACTTTATCCGATGCCTCTCATCCACGCTGCGGAAAGTGATAGCGTTTTTGTTGGACGCATTCGCCTCGACGAGTCTCAAGCCAATACGTTGAATTGCTGGATAGTTAGCGATAACCTTCGCAAAGGAGCTGCTACCAATGCAGTTCAAATAGCAGAATACTTGGTAGCGAACAAATTGGTTTAACCTTCCATTTCAACACTAACGCTTTCCACTTGGTGACCCATTGGCGCGTTAATCTTCGTCAATCGAATTCCAACCGAATGAGCGTTCGGGAAACGAAGTTTCATTGCCGTGTGCATGCGAACCAAAACTGTTTCAATCAACTTGGCTCTTACTTTCATTTCAGCGTAAACCAATTCTTTTACTGCAACGTAGTCTATCGTTTTTTCTAAATCATCAGTTTCAGCCGACACTTCGAAAGCGCCTTCAATCCACACATCTACGCGGTAATCGCCACCAATGACTTCCTCTTCTTTCCAGCATCCGTGGTGAGCACGAACCTGAATATTGTTCAATTGAATTTTCATTTTATCCTAAAGTGTCAATGCATTTTTGAATGCGTGTTAAAACGAATTCTTTTCCAACTAAGGCAGCAACATGCGATGCACCAGGTCCTGTAAGAACTCCCGTTAATGCAAGTCTAAACAAAGGCATTACAGCACCCATTCCTAAACTGTTGTCTGCTAAGAATTGCTTCATAGCAACGTCAATAGACTCAACTGTAAATGGCTCAAGAGTTTCAAGAACAGCAGCCCATTTTTGAAGGATAGCAGCTGACTCTCCAACTTTCCATTTCTTGGCAACAGCATCTTCATCGTAAGAAGTTGGATCTACGAATAAGTATTCACCGTCCAATAAATCTTTCGGAAATACTGCGCGCTCGAGCATAAGCTCAATCACGCCTTCAACATACTCGGCACACACATCATAACCGCGCTCTTGAATGGCGGGCATAATCATTTCCGCTAGCTCAGCACGTGGCGTGTTGCGCATGTATTGTTGATTGAACCACTTCGTTTTTTCCGGATCGAATTTCGAACCTGACTTTCCAACACGTTCAATGGTGAAGGCTTCAACCATTTCATCCATTGTGAAAATTTCTTGGTTGTTGCTCGGTGCCCAACCCAACAAAAGCAACATGTTAATGAAGGCTTTCGGAAGGTATCCGCTTTCGCGATATCCGCTTGAAATATTTCCGGTTTCAGGGTCTGTCCATTGCAATGGGAACACCGGAAATCCTAAACGATCTCCATCGCGTTTACTCAACTTTCCATTTCCATCGGGTTTCAAGATTAACGGCAAATGCGCGAACAACGGTGCTTCCCATTCGAACGCTCTATACATCATAACGTGTAAAGGCGCAGATGGTAACCATTCTTCCCCACGAATAACGTGGCTAATTTCCATGGTGTGGTCATCTACAATATTTGCCAAGTGATACGTTGGCATTCCGTCTGATTTGTAAAGCACTTTGTCGTCGAGTTCGTTCGTAGAGAACACCACCCATCCGCGAATAATATCTTGAAATCTTACTTCTTCGTTGCGAGGCATTTTGAAACGCACAACGAAGGGATCTCCTTTTTCCAATCGAGCAGCAACTTCGTCTGCAGGAAGGGTCAATGAGTTCTTCAAGGTCATGCGTGAAATGCTGTTGTATTGCCAGTTCGGCATCTTCGCTAGTTCAGCTTGCTTTCGAATGTTGTCTAATTCCTCAGGGGTATCGAATGCGTAGTATGCCCAGCCTTTTTCAATCAATTCCACCGCATACGCTTTGTACATGGGCTTTCTTTCGCTTTGGCGATAAGGCTCGTGCTTTCCGCCATAACCAACACCTTCGGTGGGTTCAATGCCGCACCACTTCAATGAATCTAGTATGTATTGCTCAGCACCCGGAACATAGCGTGTTTGGTCGGTGTCTTCAATTCGAATGATAAAATCTCCGCCGTGTTTCTTGGCGAAAAGATAATTGTATAACGCAGTGCGCACTCCACCCATATGCAATGGGCCGGTTGGACTTGGAGCGAAACGAACACGAACTCTTGGTGATGTCATAATAGTTTTTGAAAGTGTGCAAATTTACGATAATAGTGGGCTTGATTACAATTTAGAACCTTCGGCTAAGGCGTTCAACAAGCGATTGGCTTTGTCCATGTTTTGTACTTCTGGAAATGCAATGCGCAGGGTATCGTCTTTCTCGTACATTTTTCCAGCAACCGGATTGAGTTTAATGAAGTTCAAAATGCGCGTGAATGCTTCGCTTTGGTAGAACGGTGAGTCTTGTTTCGAAATGAAATAACCAATCATTTTACCACTCTTCAATACCAGCTTTTCGAATCCAATTTCTCTCGCTTTCCATCGCAAGCGCATGGTGTCTATGAGTTGAATAACGGGCTTCGGAATAGGACCAAATCTATCTTCAAGATCTTTTGAGAATTTCTGAATTTCTTCTTCCTTCTCCATATCGTCGAGCGCTTTGTAGAGAGCAATACGTTCGGAAATATTTCCAACATATTCATCGGGAATCAACAATTCGAAGTCGGTTTCAAGGACAGTATCTTTAACGAACGTAGCGCTCTTCTTCATTTCCTCTTCGTACAACTCTTGGAAGTGCTCTTGCTTCAATTCTTGAAGAGCTTCGTCTAAAATTTTCTGATAGGTTTCGAATCCCAATTCATTGATGAATCCGCTTTGTTCTCCGCCTAACAAATTTCCTGCTCCGCGAATGTCTAGGTCGCGCATGGCAATGTGCATTCCCGATCCAAGATCAGAGAATTGCTCAATCGCTGTTAAGCGTTTCTTCGCATCGTCTGTGAGCATGTGAGTAGGCGGACTTAACAGATAGCAAAACGCTTGTTTGTTGTTTCGTCCAACACGTCCGCGCAATTGGTGAAGATCACTCATTCCGAAGTGATGCGCATCGTTAATGATAATCGTATTTGCATTCGGAATATCAATTCCACTTTCAACAATTGAAGTGGAAACGAGCACATCGAATTCTCCTTCAATAAATTTATTCATCACTTCTTCCAAGTCTTCTCCGCTCAATTGTCCGTGCCCAATGCCAATACGCACATCTGGACAAACGCGTTGAATCAATCCGGCCATTTCGCGAAGGTTCTGAACGCGGTTGTGCACGAAGAAAACTTGACCACCTCTTTGCACTTCGTAGCTTATCGCATCGCGAACAATTTCTTCTCCGAATGGAATTAATTCGGTGCGAATCGGAACGCGATTAGGCGGTGCTGTTTGAATGATACTCAAGTCGCGCGCACCCATTAAAGAAAATTGCAAGGTGCGTGGAATAGGCGTGGCAGTAAGCGTTAGTGCATCTACATTCGCGCGAAGCAATTTCAATTTGTCTTTTGCAGCTACCCCGAATTTCTGTTCTTCGTCAATAATCATTAAACCAAGATCGTTGAAGACCACGCGTTTTCCGAGGATGGCGTGGGTACCAATAAGTATATCGACTTTCCCGTTTTTCACTTTCTCAAGTGTCTCTGAATTTTGTTTCGCTGTTTTGAAACGATTGATGTATTCAATGGTTACTGGAAAATCTTTCAATCTAGATTTAAAACTCTTGTAGTGTTGAATGGAAAGAATGGTTGTTGGAACGAGCACCGCAACTTGCTTTCCGTCTGCCACAGCTTTGCAAGCAGCGCGAATGGCAATCTCTGTTTTTCCGAATCCAACATCACCGCAAACCAAACGATCCATCGGGAATGCCGCTTCCATGTCTTCTTTCACTGCAACAGAGGCCTTGTATTGATCGGGAGTATCTTCATACATAAAGGAAGCCTCCAATTCAGTTTGCATGTAGGTGTCGGGCTGAAAGGCGAAACCTTTTGTTGATTTCCTTTTCGCATAAAGCTTAATTAAATCGAAGGCAATTTCTTTCACCTTCGTTTTCGTTTTGCGCTTTAAGTTTTGCCATGCGTTGCTTCCGAGTTTGTCCATGGTAGGAGCAGTTCCTTCCTTTCCAGAAAACTTGCTAATGCGGTGCAACGAGTGAATGCTTACGTAAAGAATATCTCCGCCTTTGTAAGTTAGACGAATGGCTTCTTGTTCTTTTCCATTCACATCAATTTTCTGTAACCCACTGAATTGGCCTACTCCGTGATCAATGTGAACAACGAAGTCTCCCGGTTGAAGCGCAAGAATTTCTTTCAGTGTTAATGCTTCTTTGTTTTTCTTGAATCCTTCTTTCAGTTTAAATCGATGGTAACGTTGAAAAATTTGGTGGTCGGTGTAGTACAGAATTTTTTTATTCTGATCCATGAACCCCTCGCTTATTTCAAGAATTTCTTGAATGTAAGCGATGTCTTTTTTCTTGTCTTGAAATATTTGATCGAGTCGCTCCAATTGTTTCGACTGGCCTGCCACAATGTGTGCCTTGTATCCTTGCTGAATAAGGTTTTCAAGATGCTCAGCAAGCATTTCGAAATTTTTATTGAAGGAAGGTTGAGGGGTACAATGGAACTCTTCTGTTTCACCTAAGAATTGTCGTTTACTTCCGAATTCAATGACACGTTTGTTTTCCAATTGCTTCAACCATTCATGTTTTGAAGTAAACAATTCTTCGGGCTTGTCGTGTGCAATGTTGTCTGAAAGTCTATTGAATCGCTCTTCCGCTTTTTCCATTTCCGCCTGAAATTGTGCAAGCGAAGATTCAGTATTACTCATCCAAACTACAATGTTGGTAGGAAGGAAATCGAGCAAACCAATACGTACTTCTTCGGAATGTTTTGAATGTGTATTCGGAACAATAATGGCCTTGGTCATTTTGTTTACCGACAGTTGCGTGGAAGGATCGAAGTTTCGAATGCTTTCTACTTCTTCATCGAAAAATTCTATTCGATAGGGAAATTCATAACTGAATGAAAATACATCGACAATTCCTCCGCGCACGGCGTATTGTCCTGGTTCGTATACGTAATCTACTTTTTCAAATTGAAATTCAATGAATACTTCATCAATAAAATCCATGGAGTACGATTGTCCAACATCAATACTGAATGTATTTTTTTCGAGCTCCTGATGGGTGACTACTTTTTCGAAAAGCGCTTCAGGGTAGGAGACAACGATGTAGTTTTTTCTATTCTTCTGAAGTTTGTTCAGCACCTCTGTGCGAATAGCAATATTTGCATTTTGAGTGGTTTCAACATCGTACGCAAGTCTTGCTGTGCGGGGAAAAAAGAGGACCGAAGTTTTTTCTTGTTCCTTTTCGTCGGAACCAATTTCTAAAATGGATTCAAGGTCGTTGAGGAAATAAGCTGCTTTTTCTTTGTCATCGAGCACCACCAATTGAGTAACCGGAGAAGAGCTGTAAAAGGCGCTACAAATAAATGCGGGAGCACTTCCTGCAAGTCCCTTTAGGTGAAGCTTACTTTTGTCGTCAGCAATTTTACCTTCTATCGATGCTATTTCTTTTTCCCAAACGGAAAGACGTGGTTTCATAGGTGCTTCATCAAACGACTAAACCCCAAGATTGATTTCTCGGGGAATTTTGTTTCAGCAAAAGTAAAGGATGCTAAGCGCTACAAAAAGTTAATTCGCTTTTTTAATGGTGAAGCCAAAAGTGCTTCCCACTTCTTCGGTGCTTCTTACACTCAAGGTTTGCTGGTGACTTTCAATAATGTGTTTGCATATCGCTAAACCCAGACCAGAGCCACCCTCATGACGAGAACGACTTTTATCAACGCGATAAAAACGTTCGAACAATCGGGCTAAATGTTCTTTAGCAATTCCAATTCCGTTGTCCGCCACTTCAACCAAAATATTATCGTTCATATCGTAAAAACGAATGCGTGTCTCGCCCCCTTCGTTACCGTAGTTCACGCTGTTTACGATGAGGTTAATAAGCACTTGCTCGATTTTATTTCTGTCGGCTTTTACCCACAATTCGTTGAAGGGACCGTTCTTCACGAAAAGGTTTACTTTTTTTTCCGTCGCGAATTTTTCGAGTGATTCACAAACGTCGTGCGCGAGTTGTAAAATATCGAATCGAACAATTTTTAACATGATAGCGCCACTTTCAAGTTGAGAGATTTCGTCTAAATCAGCGACTAAGTGCTCCAATCGTTCACAGCTAGATATTGCTCGGTCAAGAAATTTCCGACGAAGTTCTGAATCCATGTCGTCGTTTTCGGCAAGGGTATCTAAATATCCTTGAATATTGAATATGGGAGTCTTTAATTCGTGAGCAAGGTTACCAACGAATTCTTTCCGGAAGTTATCTGTCTTTTGAAGGTCTTTAATCTCTTCAATTTTTTCCTCTGCCCAATGCGCTACATCCTGATTAACCTCTGCCAAGATATCGGTGCTCATTTCTAATCCTTTTTTTTCAGCTTGTGTTTTAAAGGAGTGAATGGTCTTGTATATCAGCTTTACTTTACTGTAAAGGAATCTTTCAATAAATGTGTAAACCACGAAATACGTGATAGACATTCCAAGTGCTATGAATAGAAGAAGCAATTCAATTTCGAAATCGCGTTCAAGAAAGTAGGCCAGTATGAAATAAACAGTTGCCAGAGGCAACACAACGAAAAGCGCTGAGACCAGCGCGACTTGTTTTGGAGTTCGAACGTTCACTCTTCGAATTTAAAACATTCAGGCTTCGAATTTGTATCCGACACCTTTAATTGTTTTAAAATTTTCGTCACCTAATTTTTCACGTAGTTTGCGAATGTGAACATCAATGGTTCTGTCACCCACGATCACATCATTTCCCCAAATGGAGTTAAGAATGTTTTCTCTTGTAAAAACGCGGCCTGGCGCGCTAGATAGCAATACTAAAAGTTCGAATTCTTTTTTTGGAAGTTGAATTTGAACACCGTCTTTAGTCACTAAATATTTTTCTCGGTCAATTTCAATTCCACCGATACTCATGTCTTTTTTCGCGTCGGAAGGACCAGATCTGCGAAGCAAGGCTTTGATTTTGGATACGAGTAAACGTTGGCGAATAGGTTTAGTAATGAAATCATCGGCTCCTGCTTCGAAACCTGCAATTTGGCTATAGTCTTCGTTTCGTGCAGTTAAAAAAGTAATGACAACATGTTGTAATGAAGGTATTTCTCGAATTTCTCTGCACGTTTCCATACCATCCATTTCGGGCATCATCACATCAAGAATAATTAAGTCAGGCAATTCTCGTTTTGCAACTTCAAGGCCTTTTCTCCCATTCAGTGCCGTGCAGACTTCGTACCCCTCTTTTTCCAAATTAAATGTGAGCAAGTCAAGAATGTCCTGTTCATCATCTACACAAAGTATTTTTGGTTTTTTTGCCATTCTATTGCAATCTTTGAATCGAATTATTCGGTACGAAGGTAGGAGTGTTTCATAGATTTATTGGACGCCCAAGGTTAACCTAAAGTTAAATTTTCTTAACGCGGAAATGATATTAAACATGGGAAAATTTGAAAGTAAAGTGGTTTGGATTACTGGCGCAAGCAGCGGTATTGGTGAGTCTGTTGCAAAGGCCTTCAATGCTGAAGGAGCTGTTGTGATTATCTCTTCAAGAAGGGGCGAAGAATTGGAGCGCGTTAGAGCCACTTGTGCCTTTCCAGAGAATGTCTACATTTTTACTTTGGATTTAACCAAAGTTGAATCCATTCAGGAAGTGGCAAATGATGTGTTGTCGAAATTCGAGATAGACATTTTATTCAACAACGGAGGGATTAGTCAACGTTCGTTGACTTCAGAAACATCGATTGACAACGATAGAAGAATTTTCGAGGTGAATTACTTCGGTCATGTTCAAATGACCAAGGCGGTTTTACCGCAAATGTTGGCGAGGGGTTCTGGCCGAATTGTTACCATTTCCAGTTTAACAGGCAAATGGGGATTTTATTTACGCTCCGCCTATTCGGCTTCAAAGCATGCGCTGCATGGATTTTTCGATTCGCTGCGCATGGAAGTTGAAGATTTAGGAATTCGAGTAACGCTAATAACACCGGGATTTATAGCAACTGAAATTTCGAAGCACGCTTTGGACAAGTCTGGGAATCCTTCTGGGGAAATGGATAACAATCAGGCGCAAGGAATTTCTTCAGAAGAATGCGCGAGGCAAATCTTGAAAGGAATTGCTGCCGATAAAGACGAGTTTGGTGTAGGCGGAAAGGAATTGCGCGCGTTGTTTTTACACCGTTACTTTCCGAAACTATTTAAGAAAATCTTGAAGAAACAAGCTGCTCGTTAGTCTTTAATTCGGGAAAAGCGAAGCGCATTCAACATAAAGTTTGGAAGCGGTTTCAGTGGGTCACGCTTTTCAACATTCAAAAAGATTCCCCATTTTTCTACAATTGGAACTTTGTACACTTCGATTAATTCTATGAGCGTACCGTCTGGATCATCGATATAGGTGCAATGCACTTTCGTTTGTCCCATGCTCAAAGCATCGTTGCTGTCGCATCTGAAAGCAAACCCTTGATCGGCTAAATTTTCGCCCAATTTTTTCATTCCCTTCACATCTAATCCAAGATGAACAAATCCAGAATCTCCCCAAATGCGTCCTTTGAACGTTCTTGCAGGAACACGATCCAACGCCTGAACCAATTCAATGAATGTGGCGCCCATTACACGCGCGAAGCCGCCTCCAGTCGGAGCCGATTGCTTTAAACGAACACGACGGTATTGCTCTTTTCCACCTGGAAGATGTCCCCAATCGTTGAATGTTCCTGTCCGGTCGAAAACAATTTCGTCGTATCCCAACAGGTTTGAATAAAGATTGAGTGCCGCATCTATGTTGGTCACACCAATGCTGCATCCCGCAACACCATTGCTCGGGTGTCCCATATCTCTATAGCATTCCGTTGTTGGTTCAACCCGGAAAAAATTACCGTCGAGATCAGTTAAATCGAAGACTTGTTGTTGCGCAGGGTTCAACTGAATTTCACTCAAATTAAGTGCGCCGTTGCTAGTGCAATAGGCATGCATATTTTTCACATCGCGCGACTTCATGTGTACTTGGAAGATATGAAGATCTCCCACTTTGATTTGAAAATCGGCCTTGCGAGGTTCGAAGGTTGTTGGACGAATAACTTCCATTGCACAACCACCTTGAAGATTCATTATCATGCTTGCGCGCTTGGTAATGGTTTTTCCGTGCGTATAGCAATCCATAAGCGGTGCAGGTTGAACACTATCAAAAAATGGAATGTTCATTCCGAATATCTTACGGTAATATTTCAGTGAAGCATCAACGTCTTGAACTGCAACACCGAGGTGTTGAATGCTATTAATTCTGTTCATTACAAATTTCCTTTAGTTGAATAATACAATTTGCTTGCGCTGATTTCCATTTCGAATAATCGGCGCTGCGATTTGTGCTCTCTTTTTTATGTTGAATAATTTTTTTGAAGAGATCAAATCTCATGCGCGATCTTACTTCAAATACCCCCGTAAAAATCAAAATAAGAACGCCTAGGAAATAGTTCATATTGAACAACGGGAATGCAATTGCTAAAAGTAAAATATAGAGTATGCCGAAAAACAATTTGAAAGTGATTCGTATAGAATTTCGGAACAATACATCCTTCAATTTTTTCAGAACGAAATTTTCAGTGAAATTGGAAATTGGAAAGAAAATAATTTTCCCGATGAGTTGGAAGGGAGCTGTGATTGCGACACGTAGGGTATTCCAGATGGTCCATTGTTGAGATTCAAATTCGATTTGATTGGAAAAACGCAGGGCTGTAGAAAGTTCATTGAACGCTTTAAGTTCCTCGAGCATTTGCGTGTTTTCAAATCTATTTGCGTTGACAAGATCTTGAAAAATAACTACGTTTTCATGCCAGTCGTTGTGCGGGTAAATGAAGTGAATTAGGTCTTGAATGGTGAGGTATTCTTCGTAAAAAGCATTGTTGCGAATGTCTGTCATGACCGCTTGCACATGCGTGCTTATGTCGGCTACCAATTCGTTGGCCCAAATGGCCTTGTTTGCCGTTGTGTAATCTTCTTTCGAAAGCACAATGGGTTGGCCAATGCGCAATAGGAAGTTACCGTCTTTTTCGAAGAACTCAGAATACTCCAACCCTAAGGATAAAATCCGAATTTGTTGCAAGTTTGGATTTGCTTCAAAAGTGCCAATGATTAATCTTCCGATTCCTTTCTTAAGGGGAGTGTTGAGCGATTTTTTTCCTTTGTGGGTTCCTTCAGGAAAAAGACTAATCCAATGACCGCGATTCAAACGCTTGTAACACTGTTGGAAGATTGCTTCGTTGCGATCACGAAGATCTGCTACATTATCTTTTTCTCGGTATACAGGGAGCATGTTTACTTTTCTCAAAAGGAACGAAACAAGCCCTGGTTTAAAAACATCTGAGCGTGTGAGCCAGTGTAGTTGTTGGCTGATTATTGTGCAGCAAAGTAGAGGGTCAAGTAGGGCGTTCTGATGATTTCCAACAACAATAGTGGGGATCTCACTTCCCTTTAAATTTTCATAGCCAACAACACGAAACTTTCTGTGAAAGAGTCGGAGCCCAAAAACAAGAACGATTCTAAATATTTCGTACAACCAGGATCTACGCATAGCGAAAAGAAACGAAGATAACTTTATTTTGTCCTATCCTGCAATTCTACCATCTTCAGGTATGCACTGTCTTTTTTCATAAGTTCTTCGTGCGTTCCCGTTTCAACAATACTTCCTCCATCTAAAACAATAATTTTTGTTGCATTGCGAATGGTAGAAAGGCGGTGGGCAATAACCAAAGACGTTCTGTTTTTCATGAGTTCGTCAAGTGCGAGTTGAACAGCTCTCTCATTCTCTGTGTCCAGAGCAGAGGTGGCTTCATCTAGAATTAGAAGTTTCGGGTCTTTCAGAATGGCTCGTGCAATGGCAATACGCTGACGTTGTCCGCCAGAAAGTTGAATTCCACGGTCTCCTACAATGGTGTCCCAGCCATCAGTGAAATGTTCAATGAATTCCCATGCATTGGCGCGAATAGCGGCTGATTTAATTTCTTCATCGCTTGCCGATGGTTTTCCATAGGCAATATTCTCACGTATACTTCCACCAAACAACAAAACCTCTTGAGGAACATAGGCCATGCTCTTTCGCAAGTCATGTAATTTCCATTGTGAGAAAGATACCCCATCGTAAAGTAAATCGCCTTCAGAGGCATCGTAAAAACGAAGCAATAGATTGGCGATGGTTGATTTTCCTGAACCCGAAGAGCCCACAAGTGCAATTTGTTCTCCTTCTTTCACTTCGAAAGAAACATCTTTGAGCACGGCCATTTCAGCTCTGCTGGCGTAGTTGAACGAAACGTTTTTAAACTCGAACGTTCCGTTGAATTGTTTTTCTACGGCTGTTTCTTCTTCAGGAATATTTTCTGGTTCCATGGCAAGGATTTCCATGACAGAGTCTATAATTCCTAGGCTGCGTTGCAACGAACCCATTTGTGCTGCCAAACCGCCTATCGATCCTGCAATTAATCCAGTTAGCATAATGAATTGCGGAAGCACTTCAACAGGCAATTGTCCGGTTTGCTGCAAGTGCGCACCCACACCAATAACAAGTCCCAATGTTCCGAATAAGAAAATAATAATGAACGTACCAAACATGCCGCGCCAGATGGCACTCTTCATGGCATTTGCACGGACATCTAAAATGCGTTTGTAGTAACGAGATATTTCAAACGGCTCATTGCTGTAGCTTTTCACACTAACCACACCGGTAAATGTTTCATTCAACACCACGCCAGATTCTGCTACTTTATCTTGCGTTTCTTTACTTAATTTTTTAATGTAACGCCCGAAGAATACCATGACAACAATGATGACCGGTAGTGTTCCCAACATAACAAGTGTGAGATATGGTGAGTATGAAACCAACCAACCCACGCCAACAAAAATGATAACTGACTGACGCAGAAATTCTGCAAGCGTCGTGGTAAGCGTTTCTTGAATAGCAGTAATATCGGAAGTGATTCGACTGCTTAAATCTCCCACTCTTCTTTCGTTGTAGAACTGAATAGGCATACGAATAATACGTGAATAAGTATCCTTGCGTAAAGCAAGCATTGCATTTTCAGAAACATAAGAAAACAAATAAACACGAAAGAATGAGAATACACCTTGTATGATTAGCAAGCCAACCAATGCAACGAGTGTTTTCGATGTCATGCCCTCACCTTCCCAATGAATAGCCGATAGGAGTGATTGAGTTAATGCGCCACCAGGCAAAGCAGCCTGGGCATTCGGAGTCAAAAGGAATCCGAGTAGTGCGGTAATAACAATAACGAGTAATCCGGAAACCACAAGCAAGAGCATTCCAATAAAAAAGGAAAATGCGTAAGGACGTAAATAACGAAACAACCCCATAGCACTTGAGATTGTAGCTTTTGAAATTTTCTTTTTTGGGGCAGTAGCGCTTTCTTTCACCGTGAAATATTTTGGCGAATTTAGTGCCCTTTAGGCCTCTACGACTCTCATTGTTTTATTCAATTTTCACGAAGGAAAGAAAAAATACAAAGAAAGATGTAGGTACATTAAATGTATGTACATATATTTGCAGCGTGAAATCAATCGGAGAAGAGATACAACAAACAGAATTCAGCGATGCTTACCAAAAGTTGGGCATTAATATTCTCTTTACAGCTGCATGGTTCGGAGAGAGGAATAGGTTGGCTTTAAAAGACTACGACATTTCCTTGCCGCAATTCAACGTGCTTCGAATTTTGCGTGGACAAAAAGGTCAGCCCATGTCTGTAGCAGGTTTGTGTGAGCGTATGATTGACAAAAGCAGCAATGCTTCGCGCATAGTGGATAAGCTTGAAACAAGAAAGCTTGTTTCAAGGAGAGTTTGTGACAAAGACAGAAGGCAAGTGGATGTTGTAATTACGGATAAGGGAATCTCTCTTTTGGAAGAATTAAATGAAAAGGTGCCCTCCTTTAAAACAATTATGGCAAAACAATTGTCTTCCAAAGATGCCGAGGCGTTGAATTTCGCTCTCGATCAAATTAGAAATCAGAAATAAACAAAAAATAAAAATCAATCAAATGAAAAAGGCAATTTTAGCATTAGTCGTAGCAATCGCTTCAGCCGTGGGAGTTCAAGCGCAATTAGCAGATGGAAAGTACATTTTAGACTTCAACAAGAGTTCAATTGTTTGGAGCGCAAAGAAAGTAACGGGTAGCGGACACACGGGAACGGTGCGTGTTTCAAGCGGTGTGATATATGTAAAAGGAAACGCAGGTATAACAGGAAAAGTGAAAATTGATATGAACGCCATGGCTATTACCGACATTTCTGACCCAGGCACAAACGCGAACTTTTTGAATCACTTGAAAAATGATGATTTCTTTAACACAGTTGCATTTCCAGATGCTATGTTTGAAGTGACAAGTGTTCAAGTAGCGAAAGGAAACAACGGAACTACTCACAACGTGACTGGTAACATGACCATTAAAGGAATTACTAAAGCATTATCGTTCCCTGCGAAAATCACCGGTGGTGGAAATCAAGTTTTTGTTGAAGGTAGCGTGGCTGTTGATCGCTCACAGTTCGATGTGAAATACGGTTCTACGGCATTTTTCGATAACCTAGGAGATAAGGCAATTGACAACATCTTCACTTTAAACGTGAAGTTGGTGGGTGATTTGAAGAAGTAAGTTTAGATTAGTTAAGGTAGGAAAAGGTCGTCATTCAATGACGGCCTTTTTTGTTTTGTATTTGTCGTACAAGAAATATTTCAAGTCAACGGAAAAATAACTTCCAGAAAGACTTAACCACAAACGTTCTGATCCAGCTGTGGTTTCTACCGTTGCTTGTGATCCTGCAATTCTTCCGAACGGTCTATGGAATGAAGCGCCTAGGTAGTAATATCCTTGTTTTTCCGTTCGATATTCAAAACCCAAATTAGATTGCGCCGCCAAAGCGCTCCACTTAATGCGATAGGTTTTCTGACTGAAATCGAAATACGTTGAATCCACTTTTTCAGAACTGAATGTTTCCGTTTCACTGGGAAAAAAATCAAGAGAAATTCCTGCGCTGGCATTCATATACCAAGCTTTTCCTAATCGAACATAAATCAATGCTTGAATGGGGATTTCATAGGCAATGAATGTCATGTTCTGTTTTGAATTAACTTGTACACTGTCGTTCAAATTGAATCCCAAAGAATAGCTTCGCTTCACGAAATTCAATCCGGTTTCTAAATTCCAAAATTTCCCTAACGGCTTTCGAATGATAGATCCAAAGCTTATTCCAACATTTGATTTTGCAGTGTAAGAAAAATTCGGTGAAGAAGAAGTTTCAATATCTGTATTCAAATAGGCATTCGGAATAATTGGTCTTAATTGAAAACCGAATAAGAATTCATTCGCATTCGTCTTCTGCCCGAAAGCTTTTCCAGATAGAATAAACAACAATGAAATGAAAATTATTTTTTTACAGAATTCCATTCGGTAACGTATTCAAGTGGTTTGCGGTGATTCGTTGGCCATTCACCTTCGACATAACCTAAATAAACGATGCCTAGGCAACGTTGTTGTGCTGGCAGATTTAATGTTTGATTGAATTTTTCCGTTCGAATAAATCCAGGGGTTGCCCAAAAACTTCCAATGCCATAGGCCGTAGCTGTGAGCATGATGTTCTGTATAGCGCAAGCCACTGCGTATTCTTCTTCATGCACGGCGGCTTTTTCAGAGGCGTCCATGCAAACCACAACAACTGCGGTGGTATTGTTCAATCGAGATGCGATTCGTTCTCTTTTTACGGGCTGATCTTCGGGCATGAGTGTAGGAAGACATTCTCGAAGAATATCCATTCCTTCTTCCAAATAAACATGAAAACGCCAAGGTTGAGTTAGCTTATGATTGGGCGCCCACACGGCGTTTTGAAGCATCTTTTCAATCTGCTCTTTATGCACTTTTCGTGCAGTGTAATGCTCAGGTGTTACAGTTCTTCGACTCTGAATGAGTCCGCTTATTTCGCTTAGATTGAATTTCATGTCTTGTTATGAATCGTGTTCCGCTATTTTTGTTCAAACTTAATCATGAAAACAATACTCATAACAGGAGCAGGCAGCGGAATTGGTGCCGCAGCGGCACATTCTCTTGCAGAAGAAGGAAACAATCGCCTAATTTTAGTGGGAAGGAACGAAGAAAAACTGAATGAAGTATTAGTAAAATTGCCGCATTCAGAGAATCACTGCGTGCTTGCCGCCGACGTGCGAAATGCTTCCGCATTTCGCGAAGGACTGCAAAATATTTTAGGAGATGGTAGTTTAGAATGCGTTTTCGCTAACGCAGGAGTCGGCGGAGAAAACGCCTACGGCGTAGATGATCGTTGGGACGAAATTGTTTCAATCAATCTTACCGGAACATACGTCACCATTATGGAATGCTTGCCATACCTCAGAAAATCAACGGCCACCTACAAACACATTCTACTCACCAGCTCAATCCTGGCGCGTTTCGGTGTGCCGAATCACAGCGCCTACATTGCCTCGAAAACAGCAGTACTCGGTCTTACTCGCGCATGGGCCGTTGAATGGGCACGTGAACAAATATTAGTCAACGCCATTACACCCGGATGGGTAGAAACGCAAATGTCGAAAGACAGCATTCAGCGCCATGCAGATCGAAATGCTTCGACCTACGACTTAGCGTACCAAGAACAAATGAATTACGTGCCTACCGGTAGAATGGCTCAACCCGAAGAGGTAGGAAATTTTGTAACTTTCCTTTTTTCGGGAAAACAAAATTCAATAACCGGACAAGCACTCGACATTAACAACGGAGCATACATGCAATGATGAAAAATATTCTTCTCCTTTTCGTTAGCTTGATTTTAGCGAGTCAGGTTAAAGCACAATTCACTAAACAAGATTCTTCTGTGGTGAAAGGCTTTTATTCAGAGGCCCTTTCAACTGCGCAAGCCTACAACGATTTGTATTACTTGTGCAAGAAAATTGGACACCGCATTGCGGGCTCAGAAGCAGCAGACAAAGCTATTCTTTGGGGAGATTCTGTGTTGAAATCGATTCCTGCCGACAACGTTTTCCTTATGCCTGTAAAAGTTCCAAAATGGAAACGCGGGAAGAAAGAATACGCAGCGATATACGTGGGTAAAAAGAAAACCGAAATTCCCTTGCGCGCTTTGGGTGGTTCTGTTGGAACGAACGGCACCCTGAAGGCAGAGGTAGTTGAGGTGAAAGACTTCGAAGATCTGAAAGCGAAAGGCGATCAAGTAAAAGGAAAAATAGTGTTCATCAATAAGGCCTTCGATCCTGCAATCATAAACACCGGTTCTGCCTACGGAAACACTTCTCCCATTCGAACCAACGGTGCTTCTGAAGCTGCGAAATACGGCGCGGTTGGATGTATTATTCGTTCGCTCACTTCTGCGGACGATAAGTTTCCACACACCGGTGCTATGCGCTACAAAGACGATGTAACCAAGATTCCAGCGGCTGCATTGAGCAGTCTCGATGCACATTTTCTGCACGAGGCCCTTCAATCCAACAAAAAAGTCCTCTTTGAAATGCGCATGGAATGTGAGCGTTTCGATAGTGTGATGCAATCGAACGTAATCGGAGAAATCAAGGGAAGTGTGTATCCTGAAAAAATTATTGTCGTAGGCGGACACCTCGATTCATGGGATGTGGGTGAAGGCGCGCACGACGATGGAACCGGCATTGTTCAGAGCATGGAAGTGTTGCGCATTATGAAGGCAACCGGATACAAGCCGGCCTGCACCATTCGCGCAGTGCTTTATATCAACGAAGAGTTCGGTAACGACGGTGGAGAGACCTATGCGAAAGTCGCGAAAGAAAAAGGTTGGGAGCACGTTGCTGCCATAGAAAGCGACGGTGGTGGATTCACACCGAAAGGTTTTAGTTGCGATGCGCAAGATGGTCAAGTGGAATGGGCGAAATCGCTCATGCCGTTCTTTGAACCATACAATTTATTTTCCTTCAAAAGAGGATGGAGTGGAGTAGACATTGGCCCGTTGAAAAACGGAAGCACCATGCTTTTCGCGTTAATGGTAGACGGACAGCGTTACTTCGATTTTCATCACACAGACAACGACCGTTTCGAAAACGTAAACAAGCGCGAATTGGAATTGGGCGCAGCGTCTATGGCTTCGCTGGTGTACTTTATTGATCAGAAAGTTCAGAAAGAAACTCCGCAGAAATAATTATCTGCCGTACATGTCTTTGTGCCACGTATTCGCGAAGGGCTTCCATTTAGATGTGGTCCAATCACCTACTGTAGCAACGGTTGTATCAAGAACAAGTGTTTCGTCGGTTAGTCTATTCGCTTTGCGAAGCGCCCAAAATTGCGCGATGCCCTCTGTTTGAATCTCGCTATTTTCTTGGAACAACACAGTCAATCGATCGAACAAATTCACGCCAAGCGCATCGCCAATGCGAAGTACTTCCCTGTTCAATTTATCTATGCTGCATCCGGAAGCGAGCATAATATTTTCATCGGCCGCAACAACTAAGATGCGGTTCATTTCAATCCAAGCTTGTCCGGCCATTGCCTTTCCATGGTTATTCCAACCTTCAAGAAATTGTTTCAATTCAGATTCAATGAACGAACATTGTTCTGAAGAAAGTAATTTGTTTGAAGTGAAGACCCAAAGTCTAGCATGAGGAGCAAGTTGATTTTCCATAGTTAGAAAGAGCGATTGAATAATTTTTTAGCGGGAATGAAAATGAGCACGAGCACGGGAGATTGCAGAATACCAGTGATGCCGCGAACTGCTGGATAGACAGCTTCGTTCTGATGGGTAATCTTCCCGAGAATGAACGCCAATACAGCGAGAATCAAACAGACCCCTTCCACCAATAAAAACAATTGCATTTCTTTTTTATTGAATTGAAGAAAGTACAGCGCGAGAATATTGAGCAAGGTGAATGAAGCGATGGAAGCGAAAGTAATGACCCACTTCAATTTAGAAAGTTCCCCTTGATTGAAGGAATAGAGCACCCCAATGGTTTCGTGACTGTAATAATAATCGAAGTTCGATTTGCTTTTTTCCGCAGTGAGCAAAGCAATTTTTGTTTCAGTATTCTGATTGAAGAATCCGGGAATTTGTGCGCCTTTTTCAAGAATGAAATTCACATTCACTTTGGCCTGCTCCTGGTAAAAGCCCAAGGCAATCATTGCGATGGCTATCGCAACAAGAATGAACTTATTTTTCTTCGGTAGGGCCATTTGCAGGGACGTACAACTTCGACCACCACCACCAAAATGCAAAGACAACGGCGTAAACTAAGGCGGTGAATGTATAATCGTGATTAAAAGCTAAATAGTCTTCGTTCCAATAAACAATGAAGGCCAGGGCCATAATGCGCAGGATATTCATGAACTGAATCACGAACAGTCCAAGTGGAATAAACCAAAGTCTGTTTTTATTTGTTCCAGGATAGGCCACCACAAAAATTATGAAAAGTGCCATGAGTATCATTCCATCGCACGGTGCGCCAACAGTTACGCCGGCTGTGCCGTCAATGGCAATGTGGTTGCGGTAAAGTCCATCATCGAAAACGCGTAAATCGAAATTCAAAAGTCTTAACAAAGATTCTGCTCCGCGAACCAATAGGTCTACAAGCATTTCATCAATTGATGTGGAAGGAAGTAAATACAACTCGTAAAAAAAATACCATCCGAAATAAAGGATGGTACCAATGACAAAAAATCGAATGAGTGGATTTTTCACTGAGTATTTAAGAAGCTTTTTTCTTTTTAAGATCGAATGCTTTTTTTCCTCCTAGGGCTGCTCCTGCTGCAATGAGTAAGCTTACGCCGCCGTCGATAGGACAAACTGTTCCGAATGGACCACCACACGGCGCGGCTCCACCACTTGGCGGAGTTGGTGGGGCTTGACAAATTCCAATTGCTGTTACGCAGAAAAGAAAAATTGATAAAGCGATTAGTTTTCTAAGGCGGTTCATGTTACAAAGATAATAGACTTTAATTATTTCCGACCTCATTCAAGTGAAAATCTTCAATATTGGCACTCTTCCTTTATATTTGCCCCTATCGAGTGAACCCATGGCAGAAACTAAATCGAATTTTCTAGATGCAGACGACCTCAGGCCCATATTAAGGTTCCTGAACAAAAGTTGGTTCTGGATTGTAGCATGCGCGCTCATAGCATTCGTTGCCGCCTATTTCTACACCCATAGATTGCCGAGTATTTACGCTGCGAAAACAGAGATTTTACTGCGCTCATCGGAGACATACGATTATCAAAAAAGTATGTACAGTGAATTGGGCTACATTTCTTTAATGCAGGATGTTACCAATCAAAAACGTATAATCGCTTCTTATGACATCGTAGAAAAGAGCTTGGAAAAGCTTGATTATACAATTTCTTATTTCTTAGTTGGAAGGGTAAAAACCTTACAAGTAGATGAATTCGATGCCATGAAGGTCACATGTGATTGGAAAAAAATGGCAGCCGGGATGCATAATGTTCCAATGAATATTAAAGTTCTAGATATTGGCCATTATGAGCTGAGCTACGAATACGGAGGAAAACTTACTTCGGCTGCTTATGAATTCGGTAAGGAATACATTGAAGAGCTTTTTACGATTCAATTGGATTTGGCTTCCCATATAGATGAATCCAGACTTTCTACCATTACAGATCAAAGCTTCCAAATACGAGTAAGACCAATGAAACATTTGGTTGATAAATACATGGGAGCGCTAACCATTGAAAATGTCGAATTCACAAGCATCTTAACGCTAACATGTAAGGATGAGCTGCCCACCAGAGCGAAAACCTTCCTTGATACATTGGCAAAGGTCTACATTGATTATACGCTCTACAACGAGATTGCTATCAATGAAAACACGCAGGCTTACATAGACATTCAAATTGATAAGATTGTTAAAATTATCGATTCATTGGAATTGGCAATGGAGACATTCAAAGACGCTCGAGATATTCTTGATTTGAGTAAAGAGCAAGACGCGGCATTTGCGGCATTAACCAGCTCTGATGTTACGCTCCGTGATTTGGAACTCAGACGAGAATCTATACAGGGCTTGGAGAATTTTCTTTTGAAGGAGCCAGATAGAGCGGTTATTCCACCAATGAATTATCTGCGCGAAGAGGATGTTACCTTAACCGAGTTGGTGAAAGACTTGTTTCAATTAAAACAAAAACGAAGCTCTTTATTGGTTGATGTAAAAGCCCCTGACAAACGCGTTCAGCGTGTGGACTCTACGCTACAGACTATTCGAAACAGTATTTTTAAGTACACACGAGACACGAAAGTTGCAATTGATCAGAGAATTAGAGATTTGAAACTTCAAATTCTTGAACTTGAGGCGGAGCTAGCAAACATTCCAAAAAGTGAGCGCGACCTCATGTCTATTGAACGTAAGCTTAAGGTGAACGAAGAGTTGTACACCTTCCTATTAGAGAAGAAGGCCAACACTGTCATCGCGCGCGCGGCAATCATTCCTCAAACAAGTGTGATTGAAGCTGCTCGAAACATGGGCGTGGTGGGCCCCGACCGGCAGAGTATTATTTATTTGTGGATAGGCGTAGGTATTCTCATTTCGCTGATTATTGGACTTATTCGAATGGTATTCTTTGAGCATATTGAGCATTTGCGCGAATTGAAGCAACTAACAAAACTCCCTGTTATCAGCGGCATTCCAAACTACGAGGAAATTGAGCGAGATCCTATTGCCATACAAGCCAACCCGAGGGGAAATGTGAGCGAGGCCTTCCGAACTCTGCGAACGAATTTGCAATACCTGCTGCCAGATAGTGGACACAGTCTTATATTAATTTCATCACTGCATCCCGGAGAAGGAAAAACATTTGTTTCAACAAACTTGGCCGCTACTTTGGCTAAAGCATCAAAGAAGGTTCTCCTTTTAGACTTTGACTTGCACAAACCGAAAGTGCATAAGATGTTCCGCACAACGAATATGCATGGGGTGAGTACATATTTAATTGGTAAGGCCTCATTTGATGATGTGGTTTTCCAATCAGATATCGAAAATTTGGATATTGTTTTGGCAGGCCCGGTTCCTCCAAATGCTTCAGAGCTTTTGCTTAATGCTAGAGTAGACGAGCTACTTGCAGAAGGATTGAAGCGATACGATTATGTAATTATTGATACTCCACCGATCATGCTTATTACAGATAGCTTGGTGCTGCTTGCTAAAGTGGATCGTGGAATTCTAGTAATGAATACCCTTAAAGCAACGAAGCAAGGTGTTCAATACTTAGAAGATGTGTTGAGTCAAAACAGTCTGAGCAATACAAGTATTTTGCTTAATAACATTAAGCAAAAACGCTGGAGATACTATTACGGAAAATATGCTTATCGTTACGGCTATGGTTACGGTTATGGATACGGTTATGGATACGGCTACGGTTATGGCTACGGCTATGGTGGTTACGGTGAAGAAGGTAAGGCCAAGGGTAAAAAGAAGAAAGACAAATAATAGCGTAGACCATGGTATCGCTTATTATTACAACCTACAACTACGCCCAATTTATTGAACGTGCCATCAGAAGCGGTTTAGATCAATCGCTATCAAAAACCGATTTCGAAGTAATCGTTATTAACGACGCTTCTACCGATGCAACTGAGGCTATTTTAGAGAATTATTCTGACGTTGTAAGGATATTTAACTTAAGTGAGAATTTAGGTTTAGCAGGTGCTCGGAATTTTGGAATTCGTAAGGCACGCGGGCAGTTCGTCGCATTTTTAGATGCAGACGATTACCTTCATTCTGAATCGCTTCGCGTACAGAATTTATTCCTCAACGAGAACAACGCTTTCGATGCTGTTGCAATAGATTATTATGTGGTGAATGAACGAGGGCAGCACATTGAACACATTTCTTCGAGCGATAAACCCATTGCTTGTGGAATAATGTTTCGAAAAGATTACCTCTTCAACATTGGGCTCTACGACGAGAACTTCACGGCGCGTGAAGAAGAGGATTTACGAATTAGATGGGAGCAAGCGGGATACGGAATCTATCATATTCCAGTGCCGTTGTACAGATATCGCATGCACGAGAACAACCTCACGAAAGACAATCAGAAAATGTCTGACTCTCAACTGAAATTAAATCAGAAGCACAACAGATGATTAAATTTTTAGATGGAAATCAAGTCTATCTGCGTCCGCTTACCATTGAAGATGCAAACGACGTCTATTTGAAATGGTTGAACGACACGGAAGTAACCCGGGGTTTGGCTTCAGGGTATTTCCCAACTACACAACAAGAGCTTATCAATTATGTAAATGGGGCGCTGAGAGATCAGAACACAGTCTTTTTAGCGCTGTGTGAAAAAGAGAGCAGTCTGCATATCGGAAATGTGAAAGTTGACCGCATCGATTGGATGGCTCGCACATGTGAACTCGGATTAATTATTGGCGAAGAATCTGCACGCGGAAGAGGGCTGGGATTTGAATCCATGAACCTCGTTATTCAATACATCTTTGATGAGTTAAACTTGAATAAAATTACGCTTGCTGTTTTTGAAAACAATCCGGGTGCTTTGAAATTGTATGAAAGACTTGGCTTTCAAGTCGAAGGAAGATTTGTGAATCACGTGTTTAAAGAGGGTAGGCTGTGGGACAAAATCTACCTAGCATTATTCAATCCGAAAAAATAATGAATCTCGCGCTGCTGCAAGCCCGCATGGGTTCCACACGATTGCCCGGAAAAGTCCTAAAGGAATTAAACGGAACGCCTGTCATTCAAACGTTAATCAATCGAGTTTCTCAAGCGAAGTGTATTGATAAATTAGCCGTGGTTACTTCAACCAATTCTGAAGACGACGCATTGGAAAAGTATTGTAACGAAAACAACATTTTAGTCTTTCGCGGTTCTGATTGGGACGTGCTCGACCGGTTCTATTCTGCCGCTAAATTTTTCGGAGCGAAGGAAGGAGATAATATCATTCGCTTGACAAGTGACTGTCCTACTCATCACGGAAGCACCGTCGATTGGGTGTATGAGCAATTTGTGAAATTCGGAGTAGACTTGTTTTCCAACAGCAATGAAGATCCACATTTTTTAGAAGATGGGTTCGATGTAGAAGTGGTGCGGTTTTCAGTTTTAGAAAATGCTTTTCAAAACGCAAAACTGCACAGTGAACGCGAGCATGTCATTCCCTATGTAAAAAATTCAAAAAAGTTCACCCTGGGTTTTCGAAAGATGAACGACAACTGTAACTTCAAATTGTCTGTTGATACTCCCTCAGATTTTGCTTTTGTTGAAGCACTTTTTGCCGAATTTGGAACCCGTGATTTCAACATAAACGATGTTGTACATTTGTTAGAGACCAAACCTGAATTGTTGAAGCTTAACGAAGAGAGCATCATTAATGCGGGATACGCTAAATCATTAAGAGAAGATAAAATTGTGAAATGAAAACGATGTCACTTCCACACATAACAAACTTCGCGAAGAGCGATGAATACAGAAAAAAAATCCACGATTTAATTCCGGGTGGCGCGCATACGTACTCGAAGGGAGATGATCAATTCCCAATCAAATCACCCGCTGCAATTACACATGCGAAAGGTGTGTATTGTTGGGATTTAGACGGAAATAAATTCTTAGATACACTCATGGGTTTGTATTCCGTTTCGTTGGGACATGCCTATGAGCCTGTCTTAGAAGCAGTGAGAAAACAATTGGAGAAAGGTGTCAATTTCACTCGTCCAAGTGTTATTGAAATGGAAATGGCAGAGAAATTTCTCTCGCTTGTTCCGCAACACGACATGATCAAATTCGCGAAGAACGGTTCGGTTGCAACAACAGCAGCCATTAAACTTTCTCGCGCATACACTGGAAAACATTTAATCGCTCGTCCGGCCGAACATCCGTTCTACAGCTACGACGATTGGTTCATTGGCTCTACCGCATGTGACTTCGGTATTCCCAAAGAAATTAAGCAGTTCACCATTACGTACAAACAAGACTCTTTGGAAGACTTGGAACGCATGTTCAATGAATATCCTGGACAAATTGCTTGTGTGATTTCAGAACCAGAAAAGTGGAATGTATTAGAGCCGGATTTTTACAAGAAGGCCATTGACCTTGCGCACAAGAACGGTGCAATGTGGATCATGGACGAAATGATTACGGGATTCAAATCAGACTTCCCAGGATCAATAAAAAAATTCAATGCAGAACCTGATTTCTGCACGTGGGGAAAAGGTATTGCAAACGGATTTTCTTTCTGCGCCCTTACCGGCAAAAAGGAGATTATGGAGTACGGCGGTATTCGCAGAAAAGGCGAGCCGAAAGTATTTTTAGTAAGCACCACACACGGCGGTGAAACGCACGGAATTGCTGCTGCTCTAGCCACTATTAATGTGTTTGAAAACAATCCGGTTATTCAACACAACCACGCCATTGGAGATTATTTCATGAACGGTGTGAAAGGAATTTTATCTCGAAGAAAATTGGAAGACTACTTCGAGTTAACCGGATTCAATTGGTGTGTTGGATTGGTGGTGAAGAATCAGAAGAAAGAACCTTGCATGTTCTACAGAACACTGTTCATGCAGGAAATGATTCAACGAGGAGTTCTTTATCAGGGAATTCTTTCACCCTGTTTTTCGCACACACAAGACGATATAGATTTTATGTTAGCGGCTTTCGATGAAAGTTGTGAAGTGTTTGAACGTGCGTTAGAAGATGGCGTAGAAAAGTATTTAGTGGGTGACGAAATTAAGCCTGTCTTCAGAAAAATTAATTAAGATGGAGCCACTTCGTACAACAGACGCAACGCAAATAGATTTCAGAAAAAAATTCGATTTAACCGATAAAGTTATTGTCATTACAGGTGCTTGCGGATTGGTTGGAAGAGCCTTCTGCGAAGCCGTTGCGCAGTTCGGAGGAGTTGTTGTTGCGGCAGATATTGAATTAGCGAATCCGGTTCAGTTTGCAAATGAATTGGCTACACGTAACAATTCGAAAGCATTGGGATTTGTTCTCGATGTAGCCAATAGAGCTTCCGTTGAAGCATTGAAAGAAAGTGTACTTTCTAACTTCGGAAGAATAGACGGATTGGTGAACGCGCACCAGAATAAAACGCATTTGAAATTCGAACCGTTCGAAAGTGTTTCCGATGAAAACTGGGACACTGTAGTGGATGTGAATTTGAAAGGCACGTTTTTAATGTGTCAAATTATTGGCTGCCACATGGCAGAAAACGGCGGCGGTAGCGTTGTAAATATCCCTTCAACCTACAGCGTCGTTGCACCGAATCAGAATTTATACAAAGGAACATCCTTGGGTTGTCCCGCCGCCTATAGCGCCTCGAAAGGCGGTATTGACGCACTTTCCAGATACTTGGCTTCTTATTGGGCTACGAAGAAAGTGCGTGTAAACATGATTACTCCACACGGGGTGTGGAACAATCACGAAGTGCAATTCGAAGAAAATTTCGCGCGCTTCTCTCCAATGGAAAGATTGAGTTACAATCACGAAGTGGCAAGCGCGCTCATCTATTTACTCAGCGATGCTTCCTCGTATGTTACCGGAGATAACATGAAGGTTGAAGGCGGTTGGACCGTTTGGTGATATGCAGAAAAAACTAGCAACATATTTTGAAAGACTTTGGCCCATTTGCCGAAGCATCACTGGAAACGGACTGCGTGAATCGTTCCGCATTCTGCAAGAAATTGTTCCGTTTGAATTAACAGAAGTTCCTACCGGAACGCAAGTGCACGACTGGGAAATTCCAAAAGAATGGAACATTCAAGACGCATACATTCTTACCCCCGATGGAAGGAAAGTTGCCGATTTCAAATTGAATAATTTACATGTGTTGAACTATTCAACTCCTGTGGACATGGAAGTCACACACGAAGAACTTTCGAAACACATTTTCACACTTCCAGAACAGCCAACAGCCATTCCGTATGTGACTTCGTATTACGAAGAGAAGTGGGGATTCTGCCTTTCGCAGAACGAATGGAATTCACTTCCGAAAGAAGGAATGTATCGCGTGGTCATTCAATCAGAATTATCCGAAGGAAGTCTCACTTACGGAGAAGCAATTTTGAAAGGCGATTCAGAAAAAGAAATTCTTTTTTATTCTTATTTGTGTCATCCAAGCATGGCGAACAACGAACTCAGCGGACCTTTGGTTTTGGCCATGCTGTATGAGAAGCTCGCTGCCCTTCCACAAAGGAAATATACCTATCGATTTGTTCTTGCGCCTGAAACCATTGGATCAATTGCCTACTTATCGAAGAATGGAAGTGCATTGAAAGAGAGGCTAGAAGCAGGATGGGTCTTGACGTGTTGTGGCGATGCTGGAAAAATTCATTACAAGAATTCTCGAAAAGGAAATGCACTCGTTGATCGCGTGAGTAAACACATCTTGAATCAGCTTCCACTTCAATGGAACGATTTAGAATTTTCTGTGGGTGGAAGCGACGAGCGTCAGTTTTGCTCTCCCGGATATAATCTTCCAATTGGGTCTTTCATGCGCACGCCTTACCAGCGTTATGCCCAATACCACACATCTTTGGACAACCGCGATTTCATTTCCATTCCTGCCATGGAAGAAGGGGTTGAAATTTTATTTCAAATGGTGTTGGCTCTTGAGATAAACGAAACCTACGAAGCCGTTGTTCAATTCGGCGAACCGCAATTGGGTAAGCGTGGATTGTATCCGAGTTCGAACATGCCGAACACAGACCAGCGACAAATGGTGCACAACATGATGCACCTCATCAATTGGTCAGACGGCGAGCACGATTTGTTAAGCATAGCCGATAAAAAGGGAACCGCAATGTTTTATTTTGCTCCTTTGGCTAAACTTTGCGAAGAGAAGGGTGTTCTAAGAAGGAAATAACCCAATTGAATTGTACATTCGCATCTTAAATTTTTTAATATGAAATCATTAGTAGAAGCTTTTCCGACACATTTGAAAGAAGCCTTGGCAATTGGTCAAAGTGCAACGTTCACGAACACCGACAAACAATTTGACAACATAGTGATCTCTGGTTTAGGAGGTTCGGGTATCGGCGGAAAGATTGTTTCTCAATTGGTAGCAGACGATTGCTGCCTGCCTATTATTTGCACGAACGACTACGTTCTTCCTGCATTCGTAGGTCCGAAGACATTGGTTATTATTTCCAGCTACAGCGGTGAAACAGAAGAAACTGTTGCAGCATACAACGAAGCAAAAGCAAAAGGCGCAACCATTTCTTGCATCACCAGTGGTGGCAGAATTGCAGCAGCAGCAGCGGCAGACGGATACAACTGCATTATTATTCCTGGTGGACAACCTCCAAGAAGTATGTTCGGTTATAGCTCTGCTCAAGTGTTATTCACCTTGAAAGCTTACGGAATTTACAACGGAAACTTCGAAGCAGAAATCAGCAATTCAATCGATTTGATTCATGCTGAAATCGCGAACATTCGCACCGAAACGAAATCAATCGCAGAGAAAATTGTTTCTCGCATTCCAGTTTTATACAGCGAAGCGAGCTACGAAGGCGTTGCTATTCGTTGGAGACAACAAATCAACGAGAACTCGAAAATGCTTTGCTGGCACCACGTTTTCCCAGAGATGAATCACAATGAATTGGTGGGTTGGACAGGCGGAGACAACCGCGTTGCTGTGTTGATGCTTCGCACAGAAGACGATCACAAACGTTCACAAATTCGCATGGACATCTGTAAAAAATTAATGGGTGAAAAGTGTGATACCATTATTGAAATCCACGCGAAAGGTTCAAGCAGACTTGAAAGAGCTTACTACTTAATTCACCTAGGTGATTGGTTAACGATCGATCTTGCTGAATTGCGTAACGAAGATGCTACGGCTATTCCAGCAATTATTTTCTTGAAAAACGAGCTTTCGAAAATATGAGTAAACCCGTTGTTTCCTTCAGGGATTTAGGTATTGCACCTTACAAGGAAACATGGGATTTTCAGGAAGAGTTATTTGAACGAAATGTTCAACGAAAACTACAAAACAGATTAGAAGGAAAAGCCGACGGAGAGGGAACTGAAGATGTTCTTCTCTTCGTTGAGCATCCGCATGTATACACACTAGGAAAAAGCGGAGACATCTTTCACTTACTCGTTTCAGAAGAGAAATTGAAAGAGATTGGCGCAACGTATTATCCCATCAACAGAGGCGGAGACATCACCTACCACGGTC
>Ga0114981_10000009_pt1 | contig 97055 bp, 118 predicted proteins | sample S_140806_MF_Meta_FD_87028 | JGI IMG/M metagenome (GOLD analysis project Ga0114981, IMG submission 87028) | Freshwater microbial communities from Lake Simoncouche, Canada to study carbon cycling - S_140806_MF_MetaG | ecosystem: Environmental > Aquatic > Freshwater > Lake | place: Lake...
CTTATGTTGAAGGAGAGCAACTCTACCAAAAGATTAAAGCACGCGGATACTCTTGGAACGATGAGGAAAAGGGCGCTCCATTCACTGGCTGGGCAAGAATTTTCTCTGACGACGATGAGCGTCAAAAAGAAATAGATGAAATTGCTGCTTCAATCCCTAACCGATTAAATGCCAATGAAGAAATTCCGGATGTAATTGTCTCTACTGCCCACCGTGCCAAGGGCCTTGAGTGGGACGATGTCAGTATCGGTGATGATTGGACAGACATGGGAGACAAGGACGCAAAAGAAGATGCCCTTGGCTCAGAGGCACTTAGACTTGCATATGTTGCTGTATCTAGAGCAAGAAAACGACTAAGCCTAGGTAGTAAGCTTTCTTGGGTCAATGATTTTGAGGGTAGAGAAGGTCTTGCTTATGCTAACGAGCTTCTAAAGCGCCCTAAAGACTTTGGCATAGATGCATGGGATTACCGTGAAGAACGTAAAGCTGAAATTGATAAAGGTAGGGGTGGTTCAGAAGATGGTAAGCCAAAAAAGATTGGTGCTGCTCTAAGCTCTACCGATAGAAAGGGACGCGTCAAGGACGAAGGCCCAATGACGACCCTTAGGCAGGGTCCTTCTGATGGCGGTAGCGTTCCACCTAACTTCCTAGATGGCTGGGTTCGAGTAGGTGCTGGTGACCGTAAACAGTACAGCAAGAAGATTGACGGCGTTCGCTGGGAAGTTACTCAAAACAGTGATGGAACCGTTCTTCTAAGAAACAGAAGCGACTCTTCTGCTCCGTCTAAAAAGTACGACAACATGGCTAGCCTAGATGCTGACTTCAAGAAGGTCCGCAACGATGGTGTTCAAAATAACAGGGAAAATGCTAAGAATGCAATTAATACCCTGAACATCGATCCAAGTGGCAAGTTGGCAAAGATGATTGACAACGGTGCAAGTGGTGATGATGTCTTCGACGAAATTATGAAGACCCAAGCCATGCTTGACGCAATTGAGAATAATGATGTCAGCCTATCTACTCTAGTAGCGGCACTTGATAAGTTGAACAATGGCAGAAGCTTGTCGGGTAATGACTCTAGAAAGCTAAGAAAGCCTAGAGCTCCTAAGCCTAGAAAAGCAGGAAAGCCTACAATCATTCCTCCTGGCTCGAGCGCTACACTATTTGACGAGAACCCAGACCGCCAGGATGATGGCTCTGCTGTAGGAAGAGCTGGAATAACTCCAGCTATGCGAGACCAGTACATCCGTGCCGGTGGAACAGAATCAGTTCCAGAAATGATATCGGCTTTGCTCCAGCTAAATCCTGATGCCAAGATTAGACCGGATGGTTCTATTGTCTGGTACCGCGCTTCTGATTACGAAGAGCCAGAGACTTCAAAAGATTTCGCTGGCGACAAGGTAGACTTCGAACTTAGAATTGTTCCGTCCCAATCAGGAACACTTCGAGTAGTTGCTGCATATAGAAAATCTGATGCACCGAAGACAATGATCCAATCTGAAAACGGTGAATTTGTTGCTGATGATGAAAATACTAAGTTGCTATACCACTACTCCCCTCACAAGTCGCTTGATAGCGTACTCGGTGTAGTAGATAACCCTAGAGCTAGAACAAAGTCTGCCGGCGTTGAGCGTCTTCTTGACATGTTCTTCGACAGAAACTTTGGTAAGATTCCAGCTCCTGGAAAGACACTAAAGCAGCGTGAGCAATACATAAGATACTACGGCGGTATCCAGGGCTCTATTAAGAGACTTCGCACTGGTAGTTTGTCTTCAATTTTGAATGACAAAGCGGCTGATGACACTAAGTTTGTGCTTAGAACTCCAGAAGAAGATGCAATCATTGCGTTAAATGGTCGAGACGAGCGTCACAACTTGTCTACTGCAAAAGATGCAGAAAACTTCCGTCGCGTTATGCGAAAAGAAGTTCCATCGCTATACGATGCACTTGATAAAAACGATAAATTAGCTGCATTCCACAGCCTGCTCGGGTATGTTCAAAACCTTCCTGACACAAACGAAGCTAAAGAAGCTGCTAGGTCTGTAGTTAAGCGATCTGTACAAGAGAAGTTCCCGTACCTAGATCAGAACGAGCTGGATCACCTTTTGACTAGAATTGATCACGCTATTAACCAACAGGTTCTGCCAGAAGCTGGAACTAAGGTAGTACCTCACCGCTATAGGAGCGGAGAGATTGCTAGCGTTGGAGACAAAGTCCGCTGGGATAACAACCAAAAAGAACCTTCTTATGGTCGAGTAGTTACAAAGATTTCCGCTGAAAGAGATGAGAGCGGAAACTACGGCTACAAAAACTATGTCTACGTGTCATTCCCTGGCATTGATAACCCGATCAAGATAAGTACTTTCAATCTAGAAAAAGCAGGTCAGGACCAGGAGCTTACCTCTGGAAGAAGAACTATCAAGAACGCTCAGCGTTTGGTAGAACGTTCATTGGCTGCTGGTGACTCGGTAAACTTCGACACTGGAGAAATTTTAGATAGAAATACTGGAGAGCCAATTCCTGAAGTCGGTTTTGATACAGACTTCATTGACTTTAATGCAATTGATTTTGCTAAGTACGGAGACCGTATCATTGGAGGGCCTACCGCTACAAAGATGAAGAAAGCATCTGATCTTGTAGCAGGCGACACATTGTACGATGCTAACACTGGAAGAATTGGTACAGTTAAGTCAACTAGAAGTGGTACCTTAAAGAACGGTAACAAGATTGTTGAAGTACAGTTCTCGGATGATAGCAAGCAACGCTATGGTATTGATGACCAGGTTATGGCATCTTCTAAGCCTGAGGCAAAGCAGCTAGCTCCTCTTACACCTCTGGGTGAGTCTGCTAAAAACCTAAACCTTGGAATTAGTGCAACTACTGGAACTGCTGGAACTACCCTACCTATTCACAAAACTGAAGATTTGAACGAGGAAAATACTGCTCCAGTTAAGGATAGTAAGCTACGTGCTGTTAGACCAACTGACGAGGCTAGGGCTGCAAAGGATAATGTTGTCAAGATTGGATCTGACATCAGATCTAGAGTTGATGACAAGCTTGTAAAGATTCTTAAGGAAAGAGAAAACCTTAATGTATCTAGTAAAGCTGACATCGACAATATCTATGATGAAGTGTCTAAAGTTTCAGCTGATGTCTCTCAGAAGGCTATGGATGCTAAGAAATCTCTAGATGACTTGCATGCAGCTGATGTTAAGGCATTCTCTACTGCTGCTTCAAGAAAAGCAATTATGGCTCAGCTGGCAGCAGATGGGTATATTCTTCCAAATGGCTTAGTTGACAAAGATAAGTTGGCTAAAGCTCTTGCAGGTAAGAATCTAGGAAGTATTTCTGCACTAGTTAAAAGAGCTACAGATAAGAATGACGCATTATTTGCCTATTCTTATAAAGCACTAACTGACCCAGCTGCTTCTTCTAGAGTAAGAACTGCACAAAAGGCACTGGAAAGTGCTAAACGCGCAAGTACTGATGCCAAGAAGAAGAAAGACTCTATGTCAGCTGTAGTGGGTAAAGCCGCTAGAGATGCCTATAAAGAAGTCATGGCTGAAGAAGGCGTAGAACTCGATAACGTATCTATGGATGAGTTTGATGGTCACCTGTACAGCTTGAAGAGAAAACTTAAGCTACGCTCTACCGACACATTTAAGTCTAAGCAAGCTCTTCAGCAGTTCTTTGACACTACTCCATCTTCTGTAATTAGAGGCCTATTGTCTCAGCTAAAGAGCGAGAACAAAAAGCTTTACATTATGTCTGGTGTTAAGCGAGCCTATATGACCGACGAGCCTGATGGTTATGCTGTTCACCTATCTAATAAGAGATCAGGCTATGACGATGTAACCTCGGCTACAGATGCTGCAGTCCACGAAGTTACTCACGTTTTGGAGCACATCATTCCTAACATTGGTGCACTACAGCACGCATGGTTGTTTGATCGCTCAGTCATGTTCCCTGGAACAGAAAACGAGACGCTACCTAACTTCGCATACTTGCCTGGACAGGGCATGGGCCGTGGTGAACGAGCACTGGCTGTACCTGGACTATCTCTTGGCTACATGAGCAAGCAATATCCAGAAGATAAAGCTCATATCCTAAATCCAAATGATGGACACTTTGAAGTGTCGACAGTTTTGATGCAGGAACTGGCGTCAAGCTTTGGAATTGCATCTAGAGGTAGGGGTCTAAATGTAGTGACAGCCGACTACGAGCTAGATGGTAGCAGAAAAGTAATATCTAACGTACACTTTGATCCAAAAACTGGCAGATACTACACCGATGACACAATGCAGACCCCTATCGACAATGCTATAATGGCATTTGGTAGAGATCCAAAGACTGGTGTTGATAACGATGCCAGAGACTTTATCTATGGTATGGTTTACTCGTTGAGCGACAGACAGCAGACACCTCCTGGTGGCGGCTCTGCCAGCAACAATAATCCACCTAGTGGTGGCGACGTAGCTGTTCCAAAGCCTAGTGCCGCTGTCGGGGCTATTCTTAAAAAAGAGTCAGCAAAGCCAGACGCTGGATTCCTTGCTGGTATCTTGTCTAAGTTTGGTGGAGACACTAATTTGACTAGAGCAGAGTACGCTGAGTTGCTAGACTACTTGTCAGAGCAGTTTGGTTCAGGTTCCGGATACGGTGCTTCCCAGGCTAGGGCTGTAAAAAACTACCTAGCTAAGATTCTAGGACTATAGGAGATACCAATGGCATTTACTAATGATAACGAGTATAGAGATTTTACTGAGTCCTTTAGCTTGACAATACAAGGAGAGACAGTCAGCTGGGTTCCAGGTGAGATGGATTTAATTGTAGACCCTACTAATGAAAAAGCCAGAGCAATCAAATACTCTTTGGAAGAGTTTGTAAATGCTTGGTGCGACCACGGCTATGAAGTTGCGGTAACTCCAGTAGGTCCTTTCTTGATCAACGATATTGCTGACCCATACACTTTTGTTTGGGCCGCTAATGCTCTATATGGGGACGCAAAAATTGCAGTAGAAGGCGAAGCCCCGACCATGGAAGAGCTAGGACTTGATGGTAAGGATTACAACAAGAACACTTCTCCCAGGATATATTAGAATAGAATAGAGTATATTATGGCAATCAAAAGCGAAAAACTAAGCAAGGAACCTCTCCTAGCTGATGACGAGTCTATCTCGAATAAAAAGACGCTAGGCATATCTATTCACATCTTTTTGAACCCAGAAACAAAGGCAGTCGAAGCAATAATTTCTGATGACCCATTCGGTGTTTGTGAGTATGACAAGGAAGCACAAGTTTGGGTTCCAAATCTTCCTGAAGACACTTGGAGAATAACAGGTCTGTTTAACGAGTCAATAGATTATGTAGTCGACTGGTCAAATAAAGATGCTTTTGACAAAAATAATAAATCTCTTGCATTGATAAAGTACTCTGACGGTACTCTTGATGAGCAATGGTTAGAGGAGAACGCACTCCTCGCTAATAATCCTTCAGTAGGAAAGTTGCAATAAATGGTTGAGTACTTAGGAAGTATAGGTAAACTATCACTTTTCGCTGTCGGAAACTACAGCGCAATCGTGGACACCGATTTAAACATGGTTACTGAAATTGGTGCACTTTCTAACATTAGAAAGAACGGCTGGGCCATTAACCCAGAGCTACCAGAAGCTTCGATAGAGCTAGCAACTGCTGCTCTTTACGATGTCGCGAACCCGATTGTTGCATCTGCTAGCAGGATGTACACGATTCCTGATGGTGTCAAGAACGAGGCTATCAAAGCACTTAAGTGGCGTAAAGAGCACAAGCGCGGTGGAACCCCTGTAGGTCTAAACACAGCTCGTACGTTGGCTAAGGGCGGTCAAATTGGCCTAACTAAAGTTCGTCACATTTCAAAATATTTTGCCCGTCACGAGGTTGACAAAAAGGGTAAAGGCTGGGAACCAGGCGAAGACAACTTCCCAAGCAACGGACGAATCGCGTGGGCCTTGTGGGGCGGAGACGCCGGCTGGCGTTGGGCTAGTTCTATTGTAGAGCGTGAGAAAAAGGCTTCTGTAACTGCTGGCGGCTACAACATGCCTGGTTATGATGACCACCTAGATTCTTACGAGGATTCTTACGAATCTGATATCAATGCCTTTGAGGCAGCTCACGACCTAGATGCTATGTACGGTCCAGAGTTCTTGGTTCGCGTTTGCCTAGATGGGTCTGGTATTGACAGGCTTTACAAGATTGAGATTGACGGTCACGTTTATGTTTGGGATGACTGTGCTTGGGATGACCTAGGCTACGTTGATGGCGACATTTATGCCTACGACTCATCTCTAGATGACGCTTACGACCAGGTTGAAAAAACTCACGTAATGGTCGACCCTAGTTCTGCAATCATTATCTCTGCACTAATGCAGGAAGCTCCCTACAAGAAGATTCAACTAGAAGACATCGACTCAAATGAAGCTCAGATGTTTGCTGATTCTGTCTATGATGTTGACACAGACTTCCTTGATCGAGTAATAATGGCGTCTGGTATGTCTGACCCAGAGGTTGACGTAACTCCAGTCAAAATTCTCCCGCCTATCAAGCCAATTAGTACTGTTGGAATTCTCGGTCAGCCTAAGGTTGTAACTGCTGAAAGCATAGCCGTTCTTTCTGAAGGTCCGGCTGCTCTAACTAAGCCTGACATTGAAAAAATGTTTGTTGACTGGGCAAGTTCTGTTACGTCAGTTCGTGCAAAAAATACGGTAGTTGCTGCGGTCGAGCCAGGTTCTGAAGTAGAACCAATGAATCCTAAGACTAGCGACGTAGAGCCTAAGTACATTGCTATTGTTTCTCCTGATGACCCTCAGGCTGTCATGGATGTTGTTGCCATAGTTCCTAAAACTGCTACTACCACCGATCCTGTTGTTTACAAGCGTAAAGACAAGCAATGGCTATTAGACGAGCAAATTCTGCTAGACCTTCAGTCTGCTACTCCTCCTCCAGTTGTAAAGTTGGACACCAAAGAACTTATTAACGATATTCTTACGCAGGTTGACGGTCTAGGAGGCGAGGAAAAATCATCTGAAGAGCCAGCTGCGACCCCCGCTGCTCCTGCCCCTGCTCCAGCTCCGGCTCCAATTCCTACCGCTGCTTCTGCGTATTCTCACTTGCTTAACTTCTGGTCTGGTACAACCGAAGCGCTTGCTGCAGCTGGTGGACTAGATCGTAATAGGGGCAATGCAGAAGAGCTTCGTCGCTACTGGACTCGCGGTGTTGGTGGTGCCAAGATTATGTGGGGCACCCCTGGAGACTGGACTCGTTGCGTTCGTCAACTTTCAAAGTACATGGGTCCTCGTGCTAAAGGCTATTGCCAGCTTAGACACAAGGAAATGACTGGTACTTACACTGGTAGCAGATTTAACGCTGGCAAAGAAAGAAACTTTGGAGGGAACTTCTCCCTAGACGACCAGATGATTGACTCAATGATTGAGAAATCTTACCTAATTGCATCTGCGGAAGCAGCTAGAGCTCGTGTTTCTGGCATTACTGCTGGTGCAAATATGGTCTCAGGGGCACGTTTTACAATTCCAATGCTGATTCCAGAAGATCTAGAATCTGGCGATGGACGTAAGTTTAAGAAAAATGCTATTAGTTTCCGCGACCTACCTCTTCCACTGCTGTGGCAGATTAAGACTGCAGAAGGTCACTCTGGTTCTGTTGTAGTTGGTCGCATCGACTATATGGAGAAACTGCCAGACGGTATTGGCAATGCGTATGGTGTATTCGATACTGGGTCCTATGGCCGCGAGGCTGAGCGACTAGTTAAGAATGGTTTTATTCGTGGAGTTTCTGCGGACCTAGACCAATTTGAGGCCAAAGAACACAAGGCTGAGAATGCTAGTGATGATGAACTAGGCAAGCAGAAACTTATCATAAATCACGCACGTGTAATGGCTGCTACAATTGTAGCTAAGCCCGCATTTCAAGAGTGCACAATTTCAGTTGATGATAGCTACCCAAGCAACCAGGAGGATCAAGTGATTCCTGAAGATGGAATTTACGAAGAGTCAATGGGCTCTTTCGTAGCCAACGAAGCACTTATCGCATCGGGCTTTTTAGAGTCAGAAATTCCAGTAACTCCACCTACAGAGTGGTTTGAAAATCCTGGACTAACTAAGCCGACCCCAATCACCGTAGATTCCAATGGTCGAATTTATGGTCACATTGCTGCATGGCACGTTAACCACATTGGCATGCCACGCTCTACTAGACCACCTCGTTCTAAGAGCAACTACTCCTACTTCCACACAGGCGTTGTACGCACAGCAAGTGGTAAAGATATTCCAGTTGGTCAGCTAACTCTTGCTGGCGGTCACGCCCCACTTCAAGCAGATGCTGTATCAGCAGCTAAGCACTATGACGACACTGCAAGCGCAATCGCCGATGTCCACGCTGGCGAAGACCAGTACGGCATTTACGTATGCGGCTCCCTACGTCCAAATGCTAACGAGATGCAGATTCGTGCACTTCGTGCTTCAGCTCCTTCAGGCGACTGGCGTCCAATCAACGGTTCACTTGAGCTTGTTGCTGTTTGTCAGGTCAACGTTCCAGGATTCCCTATTGCTCGTGCAATGGTTGCCTCTGGTAAGGTTATGGCTCTTGTTGCTGCTGGTGCTAGCTACTTTGCAATTATGAAGAGCCAGCACGTCTCTACCCTAGTAGAGCGTGCCGCAAGACTAGGCGAACTTAGTGCAGCATCAGCTGATTTGATGACTAGATTTGAAACTCAGTTTGGTTATGTCTCCCGCGACAAGCGTGATGTTCTAGCTAAAGAGGGCAAGGCCATGAAAGACGGATCTTTCCCGATTCGTAATCTAGAAGACCTAAAGAACGCTATCCAAGCTCATGGTCGTGCCAAAGATGTTGCTGCTGCAAAGAAGCACATTGTTAAGCGTGCCCGTGCTCTAGGTAAGTATGACCTAATCCCAGACGAGTGGAAAAAGCCAAAAACTGTAGCTGCATCCGCTGCTTTGGACAAGATTCGCGAGCGTGCTCTAGTTGCTTCTGCAGTTGCAGAACTGTCAAAGATTAGCGAAGAAGAGCGTGCAGAACTCTCTAATAAGGGTCAGGCTCTTGCAGATGGCTCCTTCCCTATTCGTAACGTTGAAGATCTAAAGAATGCTATCAAGGCATTTAATCGCGCTAAAGAAGAAGATCGTCCTAGAGCTCGTCGCCACATTATGAAGCGTGCTCGTCAGCTTAAAGCTGCAGACCTAATTCCAGAACAATGGAAAAACGCTCACTCTATGCAGGCTGGCTCAAACCTAGATCGCATGCGTTCAGTTATTGCGTCCCTCTCTTCTGAGTTTGCTCCTGTAGAAGAGATTGCAGACGAAGACCTGCAGAAGCTAGTTGAAGCAAAAACAGAGGCCGACAAGCAGACTGAAGAAGAAGTCAAGATTGCTGAAGATATCGCTGCTGGCAAAACTACAGCTGAAGATCAGTATGACGAAGATGGTCGAGTTAAGTACACTCCGTCAACTCAGCCTAGGGATGCCCGCGGTAAGTACCGCAAGGTTCTAGCCCGCCTAAGACAGGACCTAGGTGTAGCCGGTCTACAAAAAGCACTGACTAAGGTTGAAGAAGCAGAAAACCTAGACTTTGCTGGTAACTACGCAAAATCAGCTGGTGCTAGCGCAGAACTACTAGACATAATTGACCGTCTAGATACTGGTGCTTTGAACTCCAAGGCTCTAGAAAATGTTCAAAACTCAGCCCGAGAACTGGGCCGAGTCATTTCAAACCTTCCGCTACCTTTTGGTGCCGAAGCAGAAAAACTAAGATTTAGCGATTTACCGTCTGGACTCAAGGATCTCATCGATGGGATGATTTCACGAGTCGAGTCAAAAATCGGTAAAGAGGACTCCGACATTGCAACCGCAGAGTTGAAGTCCTACATGTCGGGTGCCGACGTTTACTCCCAGGGAGAGATACAGTCCCAAATGAGTAAGCTTCTCCGACTCCTTACCTAAAAAGTAAGGTAAAATTACTAATAGGAAGAGCGCCTCGCAAATTTTACGAGTCCCTCGGCCTTGATTGTTCACCATGAATGGTAACCCATTCATTAACTATAACTGGCCTAGGAGGTACAGTGTACGACCAAATCAATACTCAGCTTGATGGAGTCTCAGAGCTAAGCGACGAACAAGTCGCCGAGCTTCAGGCTACCATCATCAGCGAGTTCGACGCGGTTGAGGGCGAAGACCCAACTCCTGAAACAGTTGATGCTATGACGGCTCTTGCAGACTCGTTGGACATCGTGCGTGGTGAGCTAGCTCGCCGAGAGGCTCTAGCCGAGCAGCTTGCTGCTCAGGCGGCAGAAGCCGCAGCACGTGTCAAGGGAACTGCAGAGACATCTGGAGAGGAAATGGCTATGAATAAAGAGCCTATGGAAGAGGAAGTTCCTGTAGAGGAAGTTCCAGCTGAAGAGGCCCCTGCTACTGAAGTTGAGATGGAGACTCCTGAAGAGGACGTCGCCCCAATGGATGAAGAGGACGAGAAGGAAATGAAAAAGTCTATGACTGAGTACAGCTCCGACGAGGAAGTAGCCGCAACCACCGAAGTTGTAGAGGCAGTAGAGGAAGTTCCTGCAGAAGCAGAGCTTTCAACAACTGAAGAAGCAACAGAAGATGCATCAATTGCTCAGGAAGACGGATCTGAACTGTCAACTGACGAAACATCAACCCAAGAAGAAACAATTATTGCTGAAGAAGTTCAGCAGGAAGAGCAGGCCCCAGTGACCGCAGCAGCAGAAGAGAGCTTCCAAGCTCCAGCTGACCGTCAGCCTGTTGTTCAGGTTACAGAGGCTCCAGTAGCAATTACTGCTGGTGCTGACATCCCTGGCTACACAGCTGGCAGTACTATCAACAACATGAGTGAAGTTGCGCAAGCAATGGAGAAGCGCCTCCACACACTTCGCCGTGTAAACGGTGGCGACGGAGAGCAGCACATTGTTGCGTCTTTCACCACTTCATACCCTGAGGAGCGCATCCTCACCACCGACGCTGAGTCAAACGCACAGAAGATTGCAGCTGTAGCTGGCCCTGAGGCACTTGTTGCTTCTGGTGGTCACTCTGCTCCATTCGAAGTTAAGTACGACATCTTCAGCATTGGTTCTACCTCTGTTCGCCCTCTACGTGACTCATTGCCACGTTTCCAGGCTGACCGTGGTGGTATCCGCTTCATCGTTCCGCCAACGTTTGCTAACGTAACTTCAAACACCACAACATATGAATCTGCTGTTGGTGTATGGACTGCTGCAAATGACTCAGCTACAACTCCTAGCCCATCAGCTAAGCTTTCGCTTACTATTGCTGCAGCTAGCGAGACAACTGCACAGACTGACGCTGTAACCCTACAGCTACAGTTCGGTAACCTAATGACCCGTGCTTACCCAGAACTAATTGCTCGCCACAACGAACTTGCTCTAGTACAGCACGCTCGTGAGGCAGAAGAGCAGCTAGTTTCAGGTATTAGCTCTGCTTCAACAGCTGTTACAACCACTAACGTAATTGGTTTTGGTCGTGACTTCTTGGTACAGGTTCGCCGTGCAGCAGCTGGTTACCGTGCACGTCACCGTCTAAGCGTAGACAGTCGCCTAAAAGCTGTAATCCCTGCATGGGTTTACGAAGCAATGGCAGCTGACCTAGCTTTGGCAATGCCTGGCGATGGTACTCTATCTGTTTCACGTTCTGAAATCGATGGTTACCTATCTCAGCTAAACGTGGACGTTGTTACAGTACTAGATAGCACTGGAACATTGGCTCAGTCGCTTAACACCTTCCAGGCTGCTGGTGCTCTTAACGAGTTCCCAGACACCTTCAAGTGGTTCCTATTCGCTGAGGGAACATTCTTGTTCCTAGATGGTGGAACTCTTGACCTAGGTATTATCCGTGACAGCACTCTTGTTGGCACAAACGACTACAAGATGTTCATTGAAACATTCGAAGGTCTTGCAAAGGTCGGTATTGAGTCCCTTGCAGTTACTTCAACTATTAACGTTAACGGTGCTGCTGCAGCCCTACGCGACACCCTTGGTGGCGTAGCTTCAGCTGTCGTCGAACTTTAATCGATAAATCCCTAGTTGTTGGGGTGGCCTTTTCGAAGGTCACCCCTACAGCCGGGGGCAACACTTAAAATAAGGATTTTTAAATGGCTTTTCCAAAGAATGGCGTTGTAGAGGCACCAAAGATTGTGCCCTCCGCTTTTGGCCTACTCGCAGTAGTCAAGCCTGAAAACTCTGCTGATGAGGACATGTGGATTCGTGGCTTTTCTCAAGAGTACGAGACCGAACTTTACTCAGTAAAAAACTGGGACGACACTGACACTACTAGTTATGTAGTTGTAACTGCAGGTGTCCCTAATTATTTCACTAAAATTGATCCTTTCTTTATTGAGGCAGAAGAGATTCGCTCAACCTTAGGGTTCCTAGGGCTTGACAGAATTGAACGCCTAAAGCGTCAACTTGAGGGTGTTACTCAAGATGCTATGGAGAAAGAGCTTTGGGATGGGGATATCCGAATTGGACAAAGCCACCCCAACCGTGGCCTAGTTTCTTCTGGTGTCACTGTACTTGACGGTACGGGACTTTCGTCAAAGCGTGCTTTGGCAGTACTAGAGCATGGCATTGGTGCGGCATCAGAATCTGGCGAGCAGGGAGTTATTCACGCAACCCGCGACGTAATTGCTCTTCTTTCATCTAACTCAAATATGCTTTTTCACGAAAAAATTAGTGACCACCTACAAACTATGGGCGGAACACCTGTAATTGCCGGTGGCGGTTATTCAGGTAACGGTCCTCGTATTGCGGTTGCTACAGCAACTATTAGCGGTAGCACTACGCTGACCATTAATACAACGGGCGACCACTACCTTCTTGCTGGTGACACCGTTCGCTACTCTGTTGTTGGAGCACTAATTAATCAGTCTTCTACTTCTACAGCAGTTGTTACTAAAGTCGATGCTGACACAGTAACAATTACTATTGCAAGCGCCACTAACCGTTCTCAGGAAGCGGTTACCGGCTATATTCAGCAGTTGGGAACCAACTCTGCAAAATGGATTTACGGCACAGGGACTGTTCGCACTTTTGTGGGCAATATCGATGTCGTGAACGATAATCTAAGCCAAGCTTATGATGTGTCGGGTAACGCGAATGACATGCGTATCAAGGCAATCCGCCCCGCGGCGGCCTACTTTGATACATCAATCCACCTAGCCGTCAGAGTAGATCTGACGCTCTAACAAGAAATAAGGAGAATAGCTAAATGGCTACTCAAGACTATGCAGCCAGCATTCAAGGTGTGTCGATTCGTGTCACCCGCCTAGACGCAGCAGGCAACCTACTAAACGGTGCAGGTGACAGCTATGTTACTTCCGCATTTATGCGTGTATCGTTCACTCCAGAATACGAAGAAGGCGACGAGATCACCGAAAAGGGTGCTAACGGAGTTATCTGCGTATCTTACAAAGCTCCAGACACTCTAAAGAGGATCACCATGGAACTTGCTATCTGTGAGCCAGACTCTGAGCTTTCACAGTTGATATCCGGTGGTCTATTGCTTCGTCAAGACATCGATGGCGTATCCAAGTCAATCGGTTGGGCTGCTCCAGGTGTTGGCGATGACCCAGCAGGTAATGGTGTTTCCATTGAATGTTGGTCTCACGCAGTTTCTGGTGGCAAGAAGGCTACATCCCTTCCTTACTTCCACTGGGTATTCCCATTTGTTAAGATGCGTCAGTCTGGCGACCGTGTTATTGAAAACGGTATGCTTGCAACTACATTCGAAGGCTATGGCCTAGGTAACGCTAACTTCGGTTCAGCTCCGGATGGTCGTTGGTTGTTCCCAGTTGCTGCTGAGCGTCCATACTCATATGCACGTACCGACTATGCTCCACAGGGTCTAAAAGGCTTCTACACTTGGTCTGACAGATCTACTGACCAGATCTTCTTCACTAAGTCTGGTATTCAGGGTGCTACTACAGTTACTATTGACAGCATTACTGCGGTTAACACCACTGCAACTATTACCATGAGCTCTAACGTTACAGCTGCTAACGTTGTAACTGGAGACTATATTGAAGTAAGCAATGTTGGCGACCAGTTCAATACCACATCAAATGGTGTATCTGGAACAGTGACTGCAAATACCATTACTTACACAGTTGCAAACGTTGGTACCACTCAGGTCGCAGCAACTCTAACCAAGTACAGCCGTGTAACTCTAGTAGACAGCACTACAGAAGTTCCTGGTTACGCGGTTGTAACTTCAGCTGCACTAGATACTCTCTATGCTAATGGCACTGGACAGGGAAGCTACAACGTTCCTGGTGGCGTAGACTACAACCCAGATAATGACACAGACATTATCATCAAGGCTAACGACTAGTAAAATAGAAGAAAGCGGCATGGTTGGTGTGTAAACATGCCAACCTGCCGCTTTATTCATATTTAGGAGAAAAGACGCATGGGAGTTAACTACTGGGTCCAACCAGAAGATCTCGGCGATTATGCCAACACTGAGTATGCCGACGAGGCTGCTAAGACTGCGTCTTACCTACTCTGGGCAATGTCTGGTCGTAAGTATACTGGCACCACTATTGTTACTGAACGATACACCTGTACTCTTCGTAATAACAGAATGGGACCGTCTACTAAAACAAATTCTCCGGTTCTCTTTGGCGGAGATGTTTATAACATTCCGGGTGATGACTATGACGAGTACTCGGAATTAACTACTGATGGTATGTCTCCAGATTCTCGTATTAAACTTCGTGGACGTCCGGTCATTAAGATCCACTCTATTAGAAATAAAAATGGACTTATCTTAGACCCATCGAGCTATTATCTAGTTGACCACTCTACAATCCACATTACTGCTGGAACCCCGTGGACTCCTTGTAATACAGAAGTTACCTATGAATACGGTGCCGCTGTGCCGATGGCTGGAAAGATGGCTGCCAAGACTCTAGCTACCGAGTTTGCTAAACTCTGGGCTGGCGATGACGATTGTGCCCTACCCCAGCGTGTTACTTCTGTCTCTCGTCAAGGCGTGTCCTATACAATTCTTGATAACCAGGAGTTTATTGACGAGCTTCGCACTGGTCTTTATGCTGTTGACTTGTTTCTCAAGACCGCTAACCCCGATAATGCGCGACGCAAGTCGAAGGTTTTTTCGGTAGATCAGCCTCGTGCCCGTCGTTATACTCCCAAAACTAAAGTTCTTACTGCCAATGTTAGCTATGACTTAGCAGTTATTAAATCCACTGCTGCAACTTGGACATCCACCGGAACAGCTGCCGTTCTTAGCAACTTCTTCCCTGCTTCTGGATGGTCACCTAAGGTAACTCTTTATAGCTACAGTGAAGCTACTACGGTAGACTTAGAATCCTCGGCCATCACGGTTAATACAACCTCAAACGTTGTATCATTTACAGTTTCATACGACAAAGCTTTCTCGGCTTTGGGTATGGTAGATCCAGGAACCTGGACTCTCTTCGCCACCAAGACAATTGCTGGTGTAGAGAATATTGCAGAAATAGTATCTGGAAACCTCCAGATCAAACTATATAGTTAGGAAATAAAAAATGTCAGTTCAAAAAAACTTTCGTGCTGAAGACATGGTTGGAGCCGCAAAGCCAGTCGTGGCTGTAGTAGAGAAAAAAGTAGATTCAACTCCTAAGGCTAAAACTGTTAAAGTAGAGCCAATTGTAGTCGAAGAAGTGGTTGTCGAGGCTCCTGTAGAAGAAGAAGTATCTGCTCCTGTAGAGGACTAATCTAAATGGCCATATACGACCTTCGTAACGTATCTGCAGATTCATTAAATCTGAAGAGTATGATGGAGGGGGTTCTTGAAAGAGTACAGACTGTTTTTCAGTCTTACAACGTAGAACTCCCTAGCCGCTGCTACTGGAGCATGTCCCAGCCAGCAGTGGATTGCGAGCAGCTTGTCGTATCATTTTTACAACTGTACTTAGGCGCTCCAGGATCTCAGGTTGGAACACCCCAGAGATGTAATGTTCCTAGAAGTGCTACTTTAGCCATATCTATTTCAAGGAACACTCCTATTGTTGGTCAGAATGGTAGACCACCATCACCAGACAAGATCGAGCTAGCTTCTTCAGTTCAGGCTATCGACGCCTGGGTTCTGATGGAGTCTATTAATCTGCTAGATCAGTGGGATGATCTTGGGTATGGTATCGGTGTCGTTGCTACCCTGGAAGCCGGGGACCCAGAGGGCGGTTTTCAAACAACAGTTTTGACCATAACTATGGCAGTACCATAAAATGCCACTTCTAGTAATTAATGACAGCTGGGCACTCTGGGGTTTAAAAAAAGCTACCAGAGGATTAAAAAATGCTGGCCGTGGCGGATCACGACTACCCATAGGCGGCCGTGGGTCTGCAGGAGTTTCCTATAAATTTAGCCATCTTGTTATCTATCAAGAAGAACTAAGAAAATATCTAAATACACCATCTGGTGATTTATGGCGTTATTTAGAAAAAAGAGGAGACATAGCCGTTGCTGGAGCTAAGGCTATGGTTGGTGTTAGAACTGGTAGGCTACAGAGATCTATTCATAAAAAACACCTAGGAAACGTTACTGGTCAATATCTATGGATTGGCTCTAATGTCCACTATGCTCTTGCACACCATGAGGGCACCAAACCACATATTATTGCTCCAAAGAAACGTAAAGAACTGGTTTTTAGGTCAGGTAGTCGGGTACTAGTACATACTCCAGTAGTTAGGCATCCAGGAACTAGACCTAACCCATATTTAAGGGCTCAGCTTAGACATTTTAAATAGTGTCTACTAAATCACCCATACTCCGGCTTGATAGAATATATAAGAGAGATAAATTTACTCTCTATTCAAATGACATATAAGAAAGATGGTTATACACAATGTCTAAATTTAAAGATTTTGGCTCCGGCCCTGACCTTTCAAACCTAGAAGAAATTACTTTCCAGCTCCATGGAGAGACCTTTACATGCGTTAAAGCTGTCCAAGGTAAAGTCCTACTTAGCCTAGTTAAAGATTCAGCTAGCGACAATCCAGCTGCAGCGGCAGCGGTTGTCGACGGATTCTTTTCTAAAGTATTGACAGATGAGAGCTTAGCTAGATTCAATACTTTGATTCTAGATAAAGACAAAATTGTAACCGTGGAGACACTAGGAGCTATTACTGGGTGGATCGTGGAACAGCTAACTAACCGCCCGGAAGCGCAGCCAGAGGTCTAGCAGAATGGGCTATAGATCTCTGGCATTACATAAATGGTAAAGCCTTAGTATCTGGATTGGATTTAAAGGAAATGGAGTCATCTGATATGTTAGACGTTCTCCATTTCTTTTTTGAAGAAGACTCTAGGTACCACACTGGAGATGAAGCTAAGGGTGTAGAGGCTCTTAGGGTTGCACTATATGAGACTATGTATAAGACAACTTATAAGTATAGAACTGGCAATAACTCGCGTAACCCTAGTGCTCAGGGATTTGCTTCGGATAGCTTCAAGACTAAATCTTACATTCCTCCAACCGACTTTGATCCAGATTCCAGTAACCCATTCGGTGCTGCTCTAGAAGCCCCTCTTAGATAGTAGATGTAGATGGCATTAGTAGGAGAAGCCCATATAATCGTCAGAGCTATAACAACTGGTGTGGCTGGCGATATAAAAAAGGGTTTTAACAATATCGATGACTCGGTCGGTAGGCGTGCTGGCCGTGATCTAGGTAGATCCTTTTTTAGGGGATTTAACGATAGTGGCTCTGGCAATATTTTTGGACGTATAGCCGACGGGCTTCAAACACTAGCTCCAGAAGCCGATGCCGCTAGAGAGTCTTTTAGAGGCCTAGTTAAAGGCGGCTACTACCTTCAGGCTATTTTAAGTATTTTAGTAGGAGGAATTTCTTCTGTTATCGGTGGTCTGGTTGCTTTAGCCGGTAGTGCTGGAGCAGCACTACCTTCATTTGTTAGCTTAGCTAATATTATGATTGGCTTAAAAATAGGAATGGGTGTAGCCAAGTTTGCGCTTGGTGGTGTTTCCGAAGCAGTACAGCAGGCAACCCAGCTAACTAAGCAATATGGAAGTGTTGCTGCGGCTGTTGGCCAGCAAATGAAGCAACTTGCATTTGATGCTGAAGCAGCAGCCTTGGCTGAACGTCGTGCTGGACTTAGTTTGGAGCAGGCAAGAGAAAACCTTCTTGCTGCTCAGCAACTACCGCCTAACTCTAGAGCACGTAGAGAAGCAGAACTAGCTTATGAAGAAGCTGACCTAGCATATAGACGTGCTCAGGAGCAGCAGAAGGCAGCCGATAGAGCTAAAAAGAAGGGTGCTTCTGGTGCAGGTGGAGTTGATCCTTACGCTAACTTAACTGCTAGTCAAAAGACGTTTGCTAAATTCCTGCTAGGCATTCAAGATCAATTTAAGATACTTAGAGAAGCCGCCGCATCCGGATTTCTTCCGATTCTACAGACACAGATTCAAAGGTTAAATACTACCTATTTCCCTGTTTTAGTGGATGCCTTTAAAATAATTGGAACCTCTGTTGGTAAAGCAACCAAGAGTATTACCGATATGTTTGTTAAAGCTGAAAACGTAGAGAGAGTTAAAACTCTATTTAAAGATAGCTCGGTGATTATTGAAAAACTCGGGGAGCTCTTCTCGAAGCTATTTGAGGGATTCTTAATTGTTCTAAACGCAGCTAGCCCTCAGGCTGAGAGATTCTTAAACTTCCTCATCGACAAGATGACCGAATTTAATGATTATCTAAAAACAATAGATTTAAAAGGCTTCTTTAAAAGATCAGGCGATATAGCTGCTGATTTCGGAAAAATATTTGGAAATGTATTTGGTGCTATTGCTGGCATTATAGAAGCAAACTTTGGTCCAGATTCCGGTGGTCAAATGATGCTTGACTGGCTAAAAGACGTTACGGGCAAGTGGGCGGCTTTAAACGATACTGTTGAGGGTAAGAATAGTCTTAAGAAGTACTTCCAGGACACTTCTAGGAATGCAATTATTATCTTCCAAACCGTTGGCTCATTCTTTGAGCAACTAAAAGGTATTGGTGCTGATCCTAAGGTCGGGGAGACCTTTAAAATTCTTCAGGAAGCGGCTCCTTATGTTGGAGATATTCTTAAAGGATCTATTGCTGCTGGTCCGTCTTTTGCGCACTTTGTAGTAGAAATTGCTAGATTTATTAAACTAGTAACTGACGCTGAAGCACCAAAAATATTCTTTGATACACTTACCACTCTACTTGAGAAATTAAATGACTTTTTAGGATCAGAATTTGGTCAGGATATGCTTAAGGTCACTGGAAGAATTTTAGCGTGGACTATAGCATTAGGTACAGCATTTAAACTTGTAGGGTTCTTCGCTAAGGTAGTCATTGGAAATGTTAGAGCCATAATTAAGCCTATTTCATCGGTCTTTAACTTCTTTAAAAAAGCACCTAAGCAAATTGAAATTTATACAAGAGCATTTAAAGTTTTTGGAAATATAGGAAAACTTGTCAAGCTTGGTGGAATTCTTACTGTAGTTGCTGGTCTTGTTATTAGATTTATTGAGCTAGTTAATACAAGTCAGGCCTTTAGAGATATGCTTGGTAGACTTGGTGCCACAATAGGCGATGCTTTTGGAAGACTTGGTGAGTCTCTAGGTAAGCTCTGGGAAACCATAATGAAACTATTTGGTATAGGTACTGGAGAGGGCGGCGGAGACGGTGGCCTAATGGGTATCCTAAATGGGATTATGGATCTTATTCTTTACATTATTGTTCCAGCAATTGCCACCGTAATTACTACCATTGTAAATGCAGTAAAACTTGCGATTGATCTAATAACCAGCGTAATTGGTGCGTTTGCTCCAGGTATTAATCAGCTATTCCAGGGTATTCTTGATCTATTTAGTGGAAAATTTGGTCCAGGAATGGCTAGAATATTCGGTGGAATTGCCATAATGCTTCTTGGTCTTATTCAAATGGTAATAAATGGTTTTATTGACATATTAAACTTCTTTATTAATACATTTGTTGATACAGTTAAAAATCTTGCATCTATTCCATTTGTAAATGACATTCTTAAGGGTTTTGGTATAGACCTGGGCGCATTTAAATTTGAAGGTATAGGTAAAATAACCTGGGCCGAAGACGCGTCAGCAAACATAGATAAAAGTATTGCTAAGATGGCAGATGGTGGAACTGTCTATCCTACAACTGGTGGAAGTATAGTTAATGTTGCTGAAGCTGGCCGCGCAGAAAGAATCGAACCACTAGATGCAAATGGGCTGTCTCAGCGGGATAAAGCAATTATGAGGACGATGTCTGGAGGTAGCGGGGTTGTTGTAAACATGACCATAAATCCTGGTCCTGATATGGATATTAAAGAGCTAGCTGCTGAAGTTTCTCGTAGATTGGCCTTTACAATGAGGAAAGGTGCGGCTATATAGTGATTAGAGATAACTTAATCTATAACCCATCTTTTGCTGAGGGCATAACCGGATGGTCGGCTTTTACTTCTGGAACTATTAGCGCTCTTACTACCGATTCTTTTATTGGTAGCGGCTGCGTAAAATTTACAAAAACCTCGGCAACCGATGACGCTGGGGTATTTAGTGCAACTGCCAATAAAGCACTAGCCACCGCTGCAGATATCTACAGTGCTTCGGCTTACGTAAAAGTACCTACGGGACAAGAAACAATACAGGTCAGGGCAAGCATTAGGTGGTACACCTCTGCCGGTAGCTCTATTAGTACAACCGAAGGAACCCTTACTACCGTAACTGCCACGGATGGTTGGATAAGATTAACTACTGAAAATGCAACAGCCCCTGCCACTACTGCTCGTGCAGACGTGGTTGTGTACCAAGACGCCGGAACTAAAACTATAGGAAACTTCTTTTTAGTAGATGCAATTAAGCTTGAAAATTCGGCTATTACTACTCAGTTTATTGAGCCACGCGACCAGGGTCAAGAAAACAAAAAAGTAAATATTGCTCTTAGCCCGATGCCAATTCCGCACATTACCGGGATGCAGCTTAATGCTGACATTATGCTAAACGACATTGTATTCAACACGATTGATGAGAATAACGTTGTTTGGATTTGTACCGATATTGATGGTTGGTGGAATCTTCCTGATTCCGAAGTTCCTGAACTTACTCGTGGTCTTGATGATGGTTCGTACGATGTTCGCGGTAGGTACGCTTCTAGGAACTTAACGTTCACTGGCTCTCTATTATGTCCAACTCCGGCTGCAGCAGCGATTGCTAGAAATACACTAATTGAAGCCATTGACCTGATCCATTCTGGTGGCTGGCTTTTAGTTGCAGAAGACCCGACTAAAGCAGCATTTGTACGACTTAGTGGCCGTCCCGAAATTACTAACACAAATGCTCGTGGACGAATTGATTTCTCTATTGGCCTAAGGTCCGCTGATCCGGTTAAGTACTCTTGGAACTGGGAAGATCCAGATGGCTACGAAAATGTTACTGTGAGCAACGGTTCTAGTGGTACTTTAACTAATGATGGCAATACAAACGTTCCTATTACCTTCACAATTTCTGGTGGGGTTTCTGCAAACTTAACTGCGCCTATTACTATCAATAACACGACCCTAAGTAAAACGCTAACTGTGGTAAAAAATCTACGCAGTGCTGCATACGCTGTAAATATAACTGCGTCTGAGAGGACCGGAAATGTTGTAACCCTAACTACGGCCGGGCATAGCTACTATGTCGGGGATATTGTCACTATTGCCAGCGTCACCACTGTCGGTAGAACCGGACTAAACGAAGCGGCTAGAACAATCACTGCCGTTACTTCTACCACTATTACCTATACAAGTGCTACTAGCGGAACTTTAGCAAGTCTTGCAACCAATGGAAATATTGGACTGGATAGTGCAGATACCCTAGTTGTCGATAATTATAACAAAACAGCATTATTCAATGGATCTGCAACTAATGCTCGTTCTTACATTGATGCCTTGGTTGACTGGATAGTTCTAGCTCCAGGAGATAACACAATTACATTTACCGATTCCGGCGGGACTACAGATATGTCTGTCGAATACCGCTCCGGCTGGATAGGCTAAAATAGTTGTATAACGACGTTTAGACATAAGGTTAGACAATGCCAATTACTACGAATGATTTTTCTGCAAAAGTAGCAGACTATCGTTATTTTGTCGTAGACATCGTAACCAACGAAATAGCCGCTGAAATTCCGTTTAGTGATGTGAGCTTTGAACGTGCACTTAAAGGTGCTGGTAGTTTTTCTGGAACTATTGCTGTAGCTCCGGACACAAAGAATTTAAACCTTTATGATAACACCATGCCTGGAAAAATGGCACTCTACGTAACAAGAAACAATATCTGCGTATGGGGTGGAATTATTTGGTCTCGGGAATACACTCTTTTAGATAGAACTCTTTCCGTAAATGCGTCCGAATTTACTAGCTACCTGACGCACAGATTTGTCTGGAAGACGTTTAACTACGACGTAGAGGCTATAGCTACAAAAACAACCACTGGTGGTAATGTAAAAATTACCATGAAAGATAGGGAAATTATTTACCCTACTGTAGATGCCAGCGGTAATAGAACTAAAGTAAAAATCTCATTCGGTGAGACTGGCATTGGCGGTTACTATAACGGATACTATGAAATCTTAGCTAGCCCAGCTCCTGGAACTACAGTTGCAGCTGAAGGTACTGAATCCTATTTTTATGTAACAATTCCAAAACTTCCTGCACGCCCGAGCAGCTACTACTCTCTAGTTACAGTTACCTCAAAGGTTGATACCTACGATTATGCTAGAAAACTTATAACTGAAACTTTTAATGACTTTACGTCAATTGAATTTGCAAATGAGCTAGTAGAGCCTGGTGTAACTAATGCCTATGAAACAACTTATCGTCAAGTTGTTAGCGGTATTGCTACGATCACTACAAGCGAACCCCACGGTTTAGTGGCCGGTCAAACAGTTCAGCTTACAAATGTTCATGTTGATTTGAATAACGACATTGATAAAAACGAATCATGGACTGTGACTGATGTCCCCTCTACTACCACTTATAAATTTGATACAGGTGATTCTGGCTTAACCGTTGCCAACAATGCGTCCGCTCTGTCTGAGACTGCCTATCCGTTAAAGTATCGCAGAGTTAGTGAGACCCTTAAAAAGTCTATTAATAAAGTTTTTGTTTCCGGAAACGTTGCCACTATGCAAACAATAAAGCCTCACTACTTTAAAGTCGGCGACGTAGTAATCCTAAACGTAGAAAAAAATAAAGTAATATCAAAAGACGTAAAATCTGCTGTTTTAAATAAAGATGGCCAGGGGGCTCTAGTCACCGCCGTTCCAACTAAATATAAATTTAGCTACAGCCTGACAACTGCAAATACAACTACTCAGGGTGTGGCTCTTACTAATTCTTATGTAAACTACTCGGTTCCTAGACGAAGACTAGAACTAGACACGTACGCTGCATATCCACACGATTTCGTAGCCAGAGATCACATCTATGTTTCTGGTGTAGATGATCCCAGCTGGGGAGAGCCGCTTTATGGCGGATATCACACTGTAACTGCTGTCGAAACTGGTGGCACACCTACATGGTTCCAGTATGAACCTCTATATGATATGACCGTAGAGCCTGGTAGTAAAGCAACTATTAAAAAGTTTCAATACAAAAAGAAAAACAAAAGCAATGCCACTATTAACAAGGTGTTTGTGACTACTGAACGTGCTCACGGATTTTTAGTTGGTGATAACATAACCGTTAATATTAATGCAAAAGGAAACAGCAATGACAAAGTATTTGATGGTACCCAGGTTGTCGCTTCTGTAGTTGATGATATTACTTTTACATATACTCCAGATACTGCGGCTAGTGCTAATGTCACTCTACAAGATGCTTCTGGAACGGTCACCAGAACTAAAGCACTAATTAGCTCTGTTTCTAAAAGCTATAAAACTATAACTGCTAAGCAAAGAGTTGGGTCTACGGCCACCATAACAACATCTGCTGCGCATGGCTTTGTAGAAGATGATTTTGTAATGGTTCAATCATCTGACAGTACATTTAATAACTCCGGCGATCCAGTAAAAGTTACTGACGTTATTTCTACTACCAGATTTAGCTACGTTAATACCGGAACTGCTACAGGAAACACTGCAGCTACTGGGTCTACCGCTCTTGTTTACTCTAACTTTGGTACAGCACTATTTCCTACTGGAGCTGCCTGCACCTCGGGGCTAACTACTAGAACAATAACTTGCGCGGATCATGGACTAGAGGTCGGCAACTGGGTTGTTGTAAATATTGTTGGAAACGAATCGCATTTTAGTAATGACAATATTCCTGTAAAAGTTGCTTCGGTGCCCTCTACTAGTACTTTTACTTATGCTTACACAGCGCCGTCCGTAACCCTTGCTCTTACTGGCTTAACTAAAGCAATAGTAACTAGGGCTGCCTATGCTTCTAAACTTCCTCTAACCTATGTTAAAAGTTATGGTGAATTTCCAAACAACACCAACCTAGGTGGAATGGATTTTTCAACGGATGACTACAGCACCTATCCGGTATTGACTAACACTCTTCTTGGTGGAAATTTAACAAACGTTGGAGAACACCTAGACAAATACTCAGAAAGTATAGATGGGTTTGAATACAGAATCGACTGCGCCGTACAAACTATAGGCGGTATAAGCAGCTTCAAAAGAACTTTTGTTTTTATTCCAAGAAAACCGGACTCTCTAACCGAATATCTATCGGCAACCCCTCTTGCCGCCGGAGCGTACGCTCCTCCAAGTGCTTTTGGGGCAGATAAATTAATTTTTGAGTACCCTGGAAATATTAGTACTGTTAGTTTGTCAGAGAACGCAGAGAACGCTGCCACCAGAATGTTTATTACTGCCGATAGTGGTGGCTCTGGTTCCGAGTCCTCTCCTAGATATTCGGCTGCTACCGACACCGAACTTCTTGCAAATGGCTGGCCTATTCTGGATGCTACCGAAAAAGTTGACTGGTCTGCCTCTCCTGTAGATATGATTAACGTAGATGACTGGGGAAACTACGATATCGAGCGTGATCTATATAACACTGCAACTAGGTACCTAAAACAGTCAAAACCACCTATGGGTGAGTACTCTATCGAAATTAATGGTTCGTTAGATCCTGTTGTTGGTTCCTATAATCCTGGTGACTGGTGTCAAGTTATTATCAATGATGACTTTATTGCGGAACGTTTAAACAGTTATTTGGAACCGCGTAGTAATCTACTTCTTAGAAAGATAGAATCAATTAAGGTAAGTGTGCCAAATTCTCCAGCGTTTCCGGAGCAAATTACATTAAATCTAATCCCTGAATGGCAGGTTGATACCAGTGGCTAGTGGACGACTTAGAAGAAATAAAAGTATTGGCTCTTATTTAACCTCTCTGGAGCAGACTGCAACTAACCTAAATACTAGGCAGAATTTTCTTACAACCGGTCTGGCTTCGGGAAGTGTTTCCGAGTCGGCTCTGTCTGAAGAATTGACTATTGCTAATAAGACAATTCAAACTGAAAACTTTGTAGAAGGCTATTCTGGTTGGCGCATTTCTGGAGACGGGGCTGCAGAGTTTGGAAGCGTCGTAGTTCGTGGAGATATTAATGCTTTCTCTGGGACAATTGGTTACTGGAATATTTCGACCCCGGCGGTGTCTCGTGTAATTGGTCCATACACGCTGCTCGGCACATTTGTTGAAAGCAGTGCTACAGGCAGCAACGATGTAGACACTACTAGTGGAACTTACGTTGGTCTTTACAAGTCCTACTCTCCCGAAGAAATTGTTGTAACGTCTAAATTTAGAGCGTCAAACGTAGCGTCTCTGACTGCAGAAAATCACCAATTTGAGGTTGGTGATTATGTAATAGTTTCTCTAGAAGATGACACTACTTTTAACAATGGTTTTATTCCTACAATAATTACAGATGCCACTAATGATACGTTTACCTACGCTAATACCGGATCTAACGTGGCAGAATCCGCTGCAACTGGCGTGGTTCAGCTCTACAATCCTGACGTTGCCGGACTCTATCTAAGAGACTATGGCAAACGTGAGTTTGATTACGGGTACTTCTCTAGCACTGGCGTGGCTTATGTTGCTGCTGAAACTTTGAACTTAATCTACAACCCTAGCTTTGAGTTTACTGATACTAATACTTATACAGTAACTGCAGCTTCATCTTCTTCGGTAAACGTCGCTACCTACACCGTTAACTACGTAGCTGCATCAAACCCATTCACTATTGGTCAAAAAATAACCATTATTGGCATGACTGCTTCTTATTTTAATGGAAGCTTCTTTGTAACTTCTATTGCCGGATCATCTGGTGCATGGACGGTTACTGTAACTGATACAACCTCCCCGTTTACATTCCCGGGAACTGCTACCGGATTTGGAACCATAAGCTCGACAGTAAAACCTTCTGTTCTTAGCTGGGATACGTCGACTGCTGGTTCAGTGACCAGCTGGTCATTTATTAGTGCAACTCTTAGAGATTATGCCACTGCCAGTAGTTACGGTGGTGCTATTAGCTGGACAAATACCGTTCCAACAACTAAATTCCGTGGAATTGTTGGATACGGGGTTGGGGATGCTTATAAAGTATTTGACACCAGTAGATCCTTATACTTCAGTTATGATGCTTTCTTAAACTATCGACCATTCTCATCTACTATTTCAAACTTTGTTACAACTTCCGGTTCAGTAGTAACTATTACCACTAGCGGAACTCACGGGCTATCCGTTAATGACATTGTTTATCTAGACTTTGATGCAAGAGGTGCCACTGGTTTTCCAGGTGGAGCTAATGAGAACTGGGCAACGGACGAATTAAACGATAACAGTAGGCTATTTAAAGTATTAACTGTACCAACGACCACAACTTTTACAATCACTAATATACAGGCTGCTACCGCAACTGCTGGAATCACTACTATAGCTAGGAGTACCCGTGACGGTATTACCACAAGAGCTAAAAATGTATATAAGGTAGTCTGGCCAGCTATAGACCTAAGCGAAGTTGTTTTTGAGTTCCCTAATGCTACAACAACTACCCTGTATAGCGTGCTAGATGTCACCACTAAAGCCGCCTGGGATGCAAGCACCTATTATAAGTACAAAACCATCAATCCAAATGACTGGATGCTAGAATTTTTGGATCCAGTGGATGGGATAGAACCGCTTCTAGGTAACCAAATTCTTATAGATGGTGCTGCCCTTAGAAGTGCATACGCTACTAATGACAATACAAATTTTCTTTTGGAAGCTGATATAAAAGTCCAAATTCCAATCAAAACATACTCTCAAACGTATGACAATGGAGATGCTGGAACCTACACTTCTACTACAGGTACGTTGCATACTTCTAAAGCAAATATTACTGCTATTAGCTACACTGCAAACACCATTACATATACAGCAGCTAATAACTTTGCAGCTGGAGACTATGTCACCGTTACAGGTGCATCATCAGCTCAATACAACATTACTAATGAGTTGATAGCTACTGCAACAGCAGCTAACTTTACTGTGACAAAAACAATAGCTGCCGGTACAACATCTACTGCAAATGCTGTAGCAAATAACGTTCTTAGCACTGTAATAGACCAAGTATTGCTTTCCACCGAACCGGTGGCATTCTTTGGTGATACGTCATCATCTTTTTATTGGAAAGACGAAACACTAAACTCTCCTAGTCAGGTTTCGGTTCAGGAGCCTAAAAAGTGGATTGATATCGATCTAGCTACTCAGACTGGTACTTTAAATAATCTAGACTACATAGGATTTAAAACAGGCTATATCAGCCACCCAATGTTTGCTAAGCCTAGTATCTCTACCATATATGATTCTTCATATAACCCTCCAGCAGGCTTTGGGATAGATGACTATGAAGAATTAAAACTTAGTAGCGGTATTTTTCAGAAAGCTAATGCCGATGATACTTCTATAGTTAGTTTTGAATCATATATCAGACCGCTAACTGACGTAAAATCAGCAATGTCCGAGATGGTTTCTAAGGCCTATACAAGCGAAGCTAGTGTAAGAACTTATGCTGAGTATCTTAATAGCAGAGTTGTAATTTATGGCGATTTTACTCATTTTGAGAGCGCAATATTGGCCAATAATATATACCCAAATAGCGCCGGTTATGGTGCGGACTATGGGTATCACGAGACCCCGCTGACTGATGATGGCACTATAAATATATATGGTTCTTATGTAGAAATCGGTAATAGTGCAGACACTCTTCCCACTCAGCTTAGTGCCAACGGTGATGCTACTTTTGCAGGGACTGTAGATGTTACCGGACTATCTACTCTAAGTACTGTAGAAGTTTCCAGTAGCGTTAAAGTCCTCACTACCACTGGATCATTTACCACTGCCGATACTAGTGGTACGGGTATTTGGCTTGATACTGGCTTTATTGCTGTAGCTCGATCTGCTGCCACTCCTATGTTTGTTAAACGACAGACCGATGATGGGCCTTTAATTTCTTTAATACAGTCTGGCACTCAAGAAGGAAGTATATCTGTCGCTGGTACCACCGTAAGTTATAACACATTCCTTGGTTCGCACTACTCGGAAATTACTGAACCTACTCCACCTAAAGGCACAGTTATGGAATCTACAAACAGCCTTGTAGAAAATAGATATCAAAGCCAAGAACGTATGCCTAAAGCAAAAATCTCTGATACTGCCGGTAGCAGCAAAGTATATGGAGTATATTTGGGACCAGACTACGATGAGAATGATCAGCGGAGTGGGCACCTAATTGCTGCTATCGGAGCTGCTTGGATTAGAATTGCTTCTGGCGTATCCGTGCAGCCGGGAGATCTTATTCAATCTAATGGCGATGGCTGCGGTCAAGTTCAGTCAGACGACACTATCAGATCATCAACTGTCGGAAAAGTCATATCAAACGTTGTCGTTGAGACTTACGAAGATGGTTCTTACCTAGTTCCTTGTGTTCTGTATTGCGGTTAGGAGACAAACATGTACAAAATTATTAAAACTTTAGTAGACGAGGCTGAATGCTACATTGTCTACAACACAATTAAAAAACTAGAAGAAGCAAGGTTTTCTACCAATAAAGAGGCAATGTCCTACGTTATGGGCAGATAGTAGCCTAGCAAAAAGTTTGCTAGGATTTAAATATACACATTACATATTAAGGAAAAATAATGACTGAAAACAATCAATCAGAACTTCTAAATGGGGTCCTAAGCATTACTCGAGACCAGCTAACCCGTTCTATGAGCATGGCTACTGAGCTAGAAGCTCTTCTAATCATTGAACGAAAAAAGACTGCTGAGCTAGACGCTAAGGTTGCTGAACTAAAAGCCGCTTTGGAAGAAAAAAAGAAATAAATGATAGCCGTAAAAGACGGCAACCGCACTTTATATGTTGATGGCGAGTTGCTAGCCGACTCGACTTCATATAGACGTGGATCCACTAGGTGGATTGAGTTTAAGCTCTACAAAACAGTGAATGGTCAGTATGTGCTGTCCCGGGTGGGCGTCTCTATTATTTATCATGGAGCCGCCTGCGAGCTGGTGACTAATTACAACTTGCAAGAGACTTCGCACGAAAACCTAGAATTAAGTAGTATTCCTTGCGAAAGGTGTTGTCCAGACGATAGCATTGCTTTAATTTTTCCAGAGAAGAATCGCTACTGGGCTCAGGTTAGCGATCAGGCATCAGCAGTATTAGATGCACTGTATAAGTACGATAACGGCGGTGCTAGGTATCTAACTAACGTCGCTCAAAGGCTTTTGGAAGATGCTGCTAAAAAAGACAAAGATATTGCAAAAGTCTACAGATTTGAGATAATCGAATAAAAGTAGTAATATAGCTTTACCAATACGAAAGACGCAAATGACAAATTTAGACGGTGTAAAACTGGAGCTTGTTGACAATGTCGATAAGGCCCGTGAGTTTATATCTTGGTTGGGCGAACGCCGACCTCACAATGCAATCTCTATAGATACCGAAACCGGCGAACGCCCTGGCGGCAAGCGTGATGATGCACTATCACCTTGGCACGGACAGCTTCGACTAGTTCAGGTTGGCGACGGGATGACTGGGTGGGCTATCCCGTGGGGTGAATGGTCTGGAGTATTTTATGAAGCCATGGATAAGTTTGATGGTCCAATAGTCTGCCACAACGTAGCATTCGAAGCTCGTTGGTTTGAGATTCAATCTCGTTGGAAGATGCCTTGGCATCGAGTTCACGACACTATGATTATGGCTCACCTAATCGATCCGCTTGGTTCTGGTGCCCTAAAAAATCTAACATCTCGTTATGTGGATGCAAATGCTGCTCGTATGCAACAAGTTTTAGATGATGGCATGACAAAAAACGGCTGGACTTGGGGGACCGTTCCAATCAACTTTCAGCCTTACTGGGCGTATGGTGCCCTAGACCCCGTCCTTACAATGCGCCTTTGGGAGATATTCTGGGAAAAGTGTGGCCCCGATAAGCCTTATAGCCAAGCTTACGAACTTGAAATGAACACCCGTCGCATTGTTACTCGCATGGAGCTCAATGGTGCCCGCCTAGACCTCGACTACTCAAAAAAGAAGTACCAAGAACTAGTTGACTATACAGAGCAGGTCAAGGACTGGGCAAAGACTACTTATGGGTTCTCTATCACAAGTAATGCCCAGCTGGTTCGTCAATTTGAGGCACTTGGTGCAATGATTACCGAGACAACCCCGTCTGGGGCTAAATCCGCGAGTGCGGACCAACTCAAGCTTCTATTGCGTGACGGTACTCCAGAGGTTCAGCAGCTTGCAGACGTAGCTCTTAAGCAACGCAAGGCAGACAAACTTGCGTCCACCTACTTCTCTAACTTTATTAACGACAACGTCAATGGCTTTGTTCATCCGTCTGTAAAGACTCTTGGTGCTCGTACCGGTCGTATGTCTATTCAGAACCCAGCATTACAGACTCTTCCGAAAGGTGACGACACTGTCCGTCGTGCTTTCTTGCCTAAAGACGACAAACACGTAATTATTACTTCGGACCTTGACCAAGTTGAGTTCCGTATGTTTGCGTCGCTATCTCAAGACCCGAATCTGATTAATCTGTTTAACCTTGCTGATGCAACTGGTTCCGATCCGTTCACCGAAATTGGTCGTGAGATTTATGGTGACCCGACGATGCAAAAGTCCGATAAGCGACGTGGACTAATCAAGGGTGTGGTTTATGGACGCCTCTATGGTGCAGGTGTTGCTAAGCAAGCTTTGACTGCCGGCGTTCCAGAGGATCAAATGCGTGCGGTATCTAACGAATTTGATAAGCGTTTTCCGGGTATGCAACTGTTTCAAAAAAGAGTTGAAGATATTGGAATGCGTCGTCTTCGTACTGAGGGTCAAGGCTATGTAAATACTTGGACTGGACGTCGCCTACCTTGTGACGAAGACCGTGTTTATACTCTTGTAAACTATCTCATTCAAGGTGGTGCGGCTGAGGTCTTTAAGTCAAACCTAGTAAAGCTTGATCAAGCCGATTTGACAGAACTACTCATTGTGCCTGTTCACGATGAAATTGTTTTGAATGCTCCTCGTGAAGATGCCGCTGAGATTCAACGGATTGTCCGCGAATGCATGACTACAACAGACGGTTGGGCAGTTCCACTAACTGCCGATGTAGATGGTCCATTAGAGAATTGGGGGCAAAAGTATTGAGTAAATTTGTTTTAGCTGTAGACCCTGGCAAAGCCAGCGGTATTGCGTTGTTTAAAAAAGAAGATGGTAAGGACCCGGAGCTAATCTGGTCTGGCGAGTATCAGCAAGATGAGTACGCTCAGCCGATTAGAAAAGCTCTAGCCCAGGCTATGATGGAGGGCATTGCCATAGAGATTGCTTGCGAGCGATTTACTATCAATGCTCAAACTGTGAAGAACTCCCAGTCTCCTTACTCTTTGGAGCAAATTGGTATTTTGAAGCAGTGCATGATTGATTTAGGTATGAAGGCCGAAGATTTAAATTTACAAGCCCCGTCAGACGCTAAAGCTCTTTTCCCTAATCCAGCACTAAAGAAGCTCGGTTACTGGCACAAAGGTGGCGAAGGCCACGCACTTGACGCAATCCGACACGGCTTGCTAAGATTTGTAAAAACAGGGTGGCATCCTATAGGCTTACTAAAAGAATAAAAAGTATTAGCAAAAAATTAACACAACAGAGTTTTTTTCTGCTAGTATGTATATACACAACGACAAAAGGAATCCAATGACTGTATTTGTAGACCTCGACCCAGCGGGCGGGCACATTGTCATTAACGCTGAGTGGCGTTTAAAAGAACTATGTAAAAGCCTTCCCGGAGCTTCCTGGGACACCAAAACTTCTGTATGGCGTATTCCTCTTTCATGGGCTGGTTGTTTGGCGCTGCGTTCTACTTTCCGCGAAAGCCTAGTTATTGGAGAGGGTTTAGCTGCCTGGGCAGCTACTGAAAAACTTACTCGTATTGACCCGTCAAATGCTCTGCGTGACGTTGATATTTCAGAGATTGGTGACCAAGACCTATTTCCACACCAGCGTGCTGGAGTTGAGTTTTTAGCTACCGCTAAGCGTGCACTACTTGCTGATGAACCTGGACTTGGTAAAACTGCTCAGGCTATCCGTGCTCTAAAAAAGATGCATGACAATGGTGAACAAGTTTTCCCTGCGCTAGTTATCTGCCCGAACACTCTCAAAAAGAACTGGGAGCGTGAGTTTGATCGCTGGTGGCCTGGAGTAAACGTTACCGTTATCAATGGCTCTGCCGTTAAGCGTCGTGGTCAGTTTGAGCAGCAGTCAGATGTGATTGTTATTAACTGGGAATCACTACGCACTCATTCAAGACTTTCTTCTTATGGCTCTATTGCCCTTGCCCGTTGCGTTGATTGCAAGGGTCACGATTCCAGAATCACTCCTGCCCGCTGTGAGGTACATACTCGTGAACTAAATGAGATTGACTTTAAAGCTGTTATTGCTGACGAGATTCACCGCTCAAAGGATCCGAAGTCTAAGCAGACTCGTGCTCTCTGGGCGGCTACTGGTGATGCCAATATCCGCTACGCTCTCACTGGTACCCCTATTGCTAACAATGTGATTGACCTTTGGCCGATTCTCCACTGGTTGGAGCCAAAAGAGTGGCCTAGCAAAACTAAGTGGATTGACCGCATGATTGACACCATGATTAATGCTTTTGGTGGCATGATGGTTCTCGGTGTTAAGGCTCACATGGAAGATGAGTTTTACGCTGCAATAAATCCTCGTATGCGTAGAATGCTCAAGTCTCGTGTACTTCCTTGGCTACCAGAGGTCATCACTGAACGTCGTGACGTTGAGATGGGTGCTAAGCAAGCAAAAGCTTATAAGCAGATGCTGGAACACATGATTACTCTTCTAGAAAGCGGAGACTCGCTAATTGCGTCTAACCCACTTACCCAGACTCTACGTCTTCTACAGTTTGCTAGCTCTTATGCCGATGTGTCTGTAGACGAGACTGGAAAAGAAAAAGTTACTTTGTCGGACCCATCCTGTAAAGTAGATGCTCTAATGGATGATATTAAAAGCGGTGACTTTGGAGAAGACTCTGTAGCAGTTTGTGCAGTGTCTCGTCAGCTCATTGAAATCCTAAGTGCTCGCTTAACTAAAGAGGGTATCGAGCACGGTTTGATTACTGGTGCTCAGGACCAAGACGAGCGTCAGAAGTCTATTGACGACTTCCAGTCTGGCAAAACTAAGTGGATTCTTTTCACTGCTCAAGCTGGTGGTGTTGGTGTCACCTTGACAACTGCTCGCAGACTTGTTATGCTACAAAGACCATGGTCTCTTGTTGACTACAAGCAAGCACTAGATCGAGTTCACCGCATTGGCTCTGAGATTCACGACTGCGTGATTATCACTGACTATGTAACCGAAGGAACTGTCGAAGAGCGTGTAATTCAGGCTCTAGATACAAAATCAGATAACTTTGAGCAGATTGTTCGAGACAAAGAACAGCTACTCAAGATGCTTAAAGAAAGCAAGGCAACTCTATAATGACAACTGAACCGATCAGAATCTCTAACTCCGAAATTCAAACATTCAAGGACTGCCGTCGCCGTTGGTGGTTTACCTACTATCGTCGTCTAAGACCAAAGATGGAGAACTACACAGGCGCACTAGCTCTTGGTTCTCGCATCCACGAAGCCCTAGACCAGTACTATTCAACTGGCACCCCGCTTCTGGAGGCTCACGCAGGCCTAGTTGCTAAGGATATGAAAACCCTTACCGACCAGTATCGTGACACTACTGAACTTGAAACCGAGGCTGAACTTGGTCGCGTAATGCTTGAGGGCTACCTAGAGTGGGTAGAAATTGAGGGTATCGACGCAGAGATTGAAATGATTTCTACTGAAGAGATTATCGAACGTCCAATGATGGATGGTCGGGTAACGCTACAAGGTAAAATCGATATGCGTGTTCGTCGTAAGATTGATGGCGTTCGTATGTTCCGTGACTTCAAGACTGTCGGTAGCTCATTTACTGAGTTCGGGTCAACTGCCCACATGAACGAGCAGATTCTTACTTACATGCTTCTAGAAGAAGCTCAGAACCAAGACGGCGAACGCTCCGAGGGTGGTATCTTCACTATGCTCCGTAAAGTAAAGCGTGGAGCATACGCAAAGCCACCATTCTATGGTCAGATTGAGGTTCGCCACAATGCCTTTACACTTCGCTCATTCTGGCAACGTCTTGAGGGTACTCTTGAAGACATGCTCCGAGTCCGTGATGGTCTCGATGCTGGAGAGAGCCACTATAAACTTGCATATCCAAAGCCGTCTCGCGACTGCAAATGGAAATGCCAATTCTTCTCTATTTGCCCTTTAGTTGACGATGGTTCGGCAGCTGAAGCAGCAATTAGCGATGCGTTCGTGGTCGCCGACCCTTACGGTTATTACAACAACACAGAGACGAAAGGAGCAGAGTAATGTCGCAAGTCGATCGCAGTTTAACCATTATGGTTTATGGCGAATCTAAGGTTGGTAAATCAACCTTTGCCGTTACAGCCCCCTACCCACGTTTGATGTTGGATGTAGAAGGCGGTCACCGCTTCCTACCTATCAATGTCAAATACTGGGACCCAATCCGTGAAGAGCCACCAGTGGCTGACGGAACCTGGGACACAGTTGTAGTCCAAGTTCGTGACTATGACGTCGTTATGAAGACATTCCAATGGCTTCAGAGCGGCAAACACCAGTTCAAGTCCTTAATCATTGACTCAATTTCCGAGTTGCAGGTTAAGTGCATGGATCAAATTGCAGGTACAGAGCAAATGAAGATGCAGCAGTGGGGCGAACTACTTCGCCACATGGGTGCACTACTTCGTGACCTCCGTGACCTTACAATGCACGCAACCCAGCCACTGGAGGCTGTGGTGCTAACTGCAATGGCTCGTAAGGGTCAGGATGGCGTATACCGTCCTTACCTACAGGGTCAACTTGCAATTCAAGCTCCATACTTCTACGATATTCTTGGGGCAATTACAGTGGAGCAGATTCCAAATCCTGACCCAATGCAGTCGCCTTACAAGGTTCGTCGAATGTATGTAGAACGCACTCCGGAATATGAAGCCGGTGAGCGTGTACAAGGACGACTTGGAAAAGTCGTTGAGCAAGGCGATCTAGGAGTAGAACGCATGCTCGACATAGTCTTCGGTGAGAAGGCTACAACCACAACTACTAATAAGAAAGCAGGCTAAACCAAAATGACATCAGTCAACTGGTCCGACCTAATCAAAGAAGCTGGCGACACAACCACCAACTTCGAACCACTGCCAGACGGCGATTACGAACTTAAAGTAATTGACTCTAAGGCAACCACCACCCAGACGGGTAAAACTATGTTCAAGATCACCACTGAAGTTCAGGGTGGTCCACATGGTAAGCGTCGCGTCTGGGACAACCTTGTTGTCTCTCCTGAGAATGGCAAGGCTCTCGGCATGTTCTTTATGAAGATGACCGCACTTGGTTTGGGAAAGTCATACTTTGACCAGAACCCAAGCAATGCTCAGATTGAGCAGGCCCTATTCGGTCGCTCATTCCGTGCAACTCTTGGTACCAAGACCTATAACGGTAACCGTAGCAACGAAATTAAGCAGTACCACATTATTCGTACTGATGTTGCTCCAGCCCCTACCGAAGCTCCTCAGGCTGTTACAGCGGCTGCTCCTGCCCCTGCTCCAGCTCCGGCTCCAGCTCCGGCATCACCTGTTACTTCGGACGCAACTCCGTTCTAGCACTCAGATAGACTCGGGGGGCACCTTATGGTGTCCCCCGTATCTATAAGAAAGGTACTTATGAAAATCCTGTTCACAGGTATGGCTTCGCACCACACCAAGCCATCGTCAAACGTTACATTTTTTAGGACTCTATCTGAAAGAGTTGAAACATTCTCCACCATAGAGTGGGCAACTCCAAGCGTTACTTGGACCGAAGATTATTTAAATCAGTATGATTATGTTGTAGTTGGATTGACTCCACCAACTAGTCTGAGTGCAAATAAAATTTATGGGGCATTGCACACAATAAACGTTATGTATGACTCACCTAAGCTAGTCATGGTTCTAGATCACCCGCAGCTATGGCAGTACAAGCACGGATTTAACTCGATTGATTCTGACCCTACTAGCATATTTACTAATTTTTATTCAAAGCGTAGAGAGTTTTCCCTGGCTAAAGAATCCTATGTGGGAAGCATAGCTGAAGCAAATAAAAAACTACTTACTAAGAAATGGCCTAAAACCATTTATCCATCACTCCCCTGGGATAATTCAAGAAATATAGATAAACTTCTTGGCCTATGTGCAGAAGAGAGCTTAATACCTGTAAATTTGGACGCATTTCTACTAATAAAAGATGAGCCATTAGGTAAAAAAGTTGGATCTGGCTGGGTATCGGATCAGTCAAAATCTAGATGGTTATCTGACTTATCTAAACTTTTAACCCTGCCTGTGGGCTCTATAAGCTCCTCCAAGAAGTTATCTGATTCTGACGCGTTTGAATCCATAAAGAACTCCTTTGGCCTTCTAATGGCCCCTCAAGAGCGAGGAGTGGGTGTTTGGTGGTCGTATAGACTAATTCAAGCACTGAATTCAAATACTCCTGTTTTATCGGATTGGAAAGAGACTTCCCGGCTTGGCCCAGAGTGGTCATTGCTAGGCTATGAGCTTGAAAACCAGACAAAAGAAGATATAATTAATATTGCAAAACTGCAAAAAGAATCTTATCTAAGCAATATTTCAACAAAAAAGGATTCAGATAATCTTCTGAGTTCCATATTCAAAGAGACAAAGTAAAGGAAAAAAATGCCAGAAATTAATTTTGACTGGGTACGTCAACAAATGCAGGATGCCAAAGTAAAAATTGGCACCGGAAATGCTTTGCTTGCATTACTAGAAACCTGGAATGCTCAAAATCTTAGCGATAATCAAGTAAAAGAAACTATAGAGTACTTCTCTAAGCTTGCTGCTGGAAAAAATATCCACGAAGACAAGTTAGTAAATGAGGTTTGGGTACCAGCTATGCCAGGTCAACTAACCGTTGGCGACGAGGTAAGAGTTTTATCAGACGCATTTAGCGACAAAGCTGGAGTAAGTCACAATGGAAGACGCGGTAAAATAATCGCTATTCGATATGGCGATGTCATCTTCAAGTCTACCGATGGTAAAGACCCGGTGCTTGAAGGAACCCACTATTCCCCGTACAAGCTAGAAAAAAGAGTTCGATAATGCGTACTTCATTTGAGCTAAAGTTTGAAGCCAAGAACTACGAGGCAGCTATGAACATTGCGGCTAAATATATTGGTGAGTTTTTAGATGTACCCGTACACGAGGTTGCTGATAAAACTGACACCGAGCTAAAAGTTGAGCTAGTTGATGGGAAATATCAAGTAACAGCCTATGGCAAATTAAAAACAAATTTTGCCACATTTGGGCTTGACAAGCATAAATAAATCCCATATTATTTAGTCATGCAAACATTTGTACCTATAACTACTAGTTTCGAAGATATCGCCAAGGTGCTTGACAACAAGCGTCTCAACAAGCAAGCCCTTGAGGGCTGGCAGATTCTTATGGTCCTGCTTGAGCTCGATCCACAAGGAGAGCATCGTGTGCCAAAAGCTTGGGTAAACCACCCCGCAGTAAAGATGTGGAGAGGCCACGAAATGGCTCTGTATATTTATATCCAGTGCATGGTAGACGAGTGGAAACGTCGTGGCTACAAGTCAACTATTGGCGACAAAGCTAAAGCAACAATTTTTCGTGCGCTTGATCTAGAGATAATTGATGACTCTAATATGTTTAATCCTGATTGGATGCGCTATCAGCCTAGTTATAAAGAGATTGCTGCAAGTCACAGAGCTGCGCTTTTAAGTAAAGATTACGAGTGGTATTCGCAGTTTAATTGGCCAGAAGACAAAGGATATCGTGTAGAAACATACGAATATGTATGGCCTGTGTAATTTGTAATTTACCGTAAGTTTAGTACACTAAACGGGACTTATCAATATATAATCTTTATATGGCTAAAGATTCTAGAATCGGTGAGTCCCTCTGGTTTATCTGGGATGGGGATAGTAGTGAGCCATTTCACGAAGACTCTATTGTGTTCTACACAGAAGAGCACGTAGATATTGAAGAAGATGTTGTAAGAAAAGCTCTAGCTTCTTCAATACAGAGGGAAGGCATATCTGATTCACTATCTGGTGGATTTATGCTAATAGCCTCTGGGGCCTCTGGTCATTCTTATTATGGCTACTCCCTTGACTATGAGACGCAAGCTATTTGCAACTCTAATGGTTACTCGGAATCTGGACTATTTTTTAGTCAAGTTGCTCCAATTACCTGGGTAGAAATTTTTGATGTTTATTAGTAATGAAGATTGGCACGAAGATGCTGAATGTGCCAAACCAGAAAACAAAGATTACGTAAAAGATTTCTTTGCCAATAAGCCATCTCAGCAATACAAGGCGTTAAGGATCTGTGAAGCATGTCCTGTCAGGAAAGAGTGTCTTCGCTGGGCGTTAGATACCAAGCAAGTGTGGGGGATCTGGGGAGGTCTTAACTACAAACAGATCCGTAGGACTCTGTCTGTAAACTGGGAAGGTCAGGAGATGCGCCACAATAGGTTCCCGCTCTGCCCTTACTGTAAATCAAAGACAGCTTCTCTGTCTACTAAAACTATCTCCAGGCCAAACGGTGGGCGTTGGGCAACTATGAAAATGGTTGAGTGTTCTGACTGCTTATTCAGCTGGCAAAGTAGAACTAGTGCTAACGCGGTTGACGCTTATCACTCACTAGAAACTAAAAAGAAAAAGTCTTAAATAGTTTTATTTATTTTTTACAGGGATAACGCTGATATATTCGCGTGGATCAAAGTCTCCACCAAAAGCCATTGTCAATAGTCCAGGTTTTGACTCTAGACCTGCACGGTCACGGAACCACTCTGAACCGGGGTCAGTTGTTGGGCACTGTAGCCACAGTCGGTCACCTATATCCATAGTTCGGAAGTTGTGGAAGTGTCCAGATACCCAAATATCAGCAAGTCCTAGTGCAGTCTGTCCGGCAGCTTGACCTGACAAATATCTTAGAACGTTGTTCTGATTTGCTTGATGTCCATGGAACATTCCTAGGTGGGTTCCGCAAATCTCTGTGACTAGGGTTTGATGTCCAGAGGATGGAAAACGAAACTCTACGTGCTGCAATGCAGGGTTTTCAGCACAGGCATCTTGAACTGCAGATGCAATTTCTACGTTCCAGCCGTCTGCCGGGTCTGCTGCAACTTGACGAGTTACTTCATCATGGTTTCCGTTAATAACCGGAACAATCATATTTTCTGCTAGTGGTGCAAAAGCTTTGATTTGAGCCATGAGTAATCTACGTGCAACTCTTACCTGTTCGGTCAGTCCAAGGTCCGAAGCAGCTTGACCCTGGAGACGACCATGCTGGCTGACGTTACCCTCTACATGGTCTCCCGGAAGGCCGAGAGTAATTGTTCCAAATGAGAGTCCCATTTTTTGGTAGTTAGTGAATTTGTTTACAGCCGCTTCAGTTAAATATAGAAGTCTATCAATTGATTGTTGAGTTCCCTGTCCTCCAGTTTTTTTACCAATTTGCTGATCGCTTGGAAATACTCCATAAGACCCAGTTCCGGTTGCTTTTTTAATTCCTGTTGCTGGACGCCATTTTTTAAGTTCATCAACTAACTTTTCGGCATCTAATTGATCGTAATGAATAAGTGTGTTTGGGACTAAGTTAACTCGAAGTGATTCAAGGAATTCGCCGTCATACTTTTGCCACTTGCCGCGACGCATAGATGAGACAGTCCACTCGTTCGGATCTAATCCAAACTCTTCAATTACCGTAGCGGCGTCTGGAATTTCCGAAGAAGGTCTAGGTTTAGAAATAATAAACCCGCCCTTAGATGTGTCTACGTCCATCCGTGGACGCCAGTCTTCTGGGATGTTTAGAGCTTTAACATCTGAGCCAGATTTTCCAGGACTACTTAAATCTTCTAAACGTTCCGAGATTCCCATTTACTTAGCCATTCTTTTACATGGGCAGTCGCCACGACGGTGGCGATCTACGGCACTGTTACTTATGTCATGTCCTTCTTCACGAAGGATGCGGCCTATAGTGCTGTTATTAATTCTAGTCGGGTTTGCGTCTTCTACGTCGAGAACGGCTTTTAAATTTGCTTTGTCTTGCTCTGGCAGCATGTTGCCGGCTAGTAGAGTTCCTATTTTGCACAGCCGGACTACGTGGGTAGTGTTGGCAGCAGATAATTTGTCAGATAATGACATTGCTCTCCTTATGTCGTTTATGTCTTTTAGTATAGCGAGGTTTTATTAGATTAGCTAGCTTTTTTACGTGTTCTAACTGGTTTAACTTTTGGCTCTTCTACAGGGATACTCTGGCCTAAAACCAAGGTTTTAATAATTCCGATCTCTGCGCCAGTTTTCATTACATGCGCTTCTATGTTATTCACCCTGTCAGCTAGAGAGCTGCCGCCATTTTCCCAAAGCTGGTGCTCTACGCGGTCTAGTCGATCTGCTAAAGTTCTGCCATCTTTATCGGTTCCTAATGCTTGTCCAATACGATAGACTAATCTGTATATTGAATAGATACCGCCAAAAATGACTCCTAATGCTGTAATAACAGCAGCTATGGTAAAAATAGTCTCTGCAGGCATGGTCTATAATAGAACTCTCTAGGAAGCAATTAGGTTTGCTTTTTCTATTTTACCCTATAAGGGATTGCCTTATTTGACGGGCTGTTAGCTCGAGCCGCCAATAAGTATAGCCATTTCGGCATTTCAACTTGCACTCGTATGTCTGCGGGTGTACTATTTTGATTACTAACTTATTGGAAAGACGTTTATATGAGCAACTGGGAGTCGGCTGGCAATGGCCGTTTAGCTAAAGGAGCCGATTGGTACGCAAAACAAGGATGGGTTTTATTACCTGTCCATGGTATTGAAGATGGCCGCTGTACTTGTAACAAGCCTCACGGGGATTCTAAAGATGTTGGTAAACACCCTGCCCTAAATAGCTGGAATACCGAAGCGTCGTCCGACCCCACTCAAGTTGGTATTTGGTGGGAGCAAAACCCTGAATATAACGTTGGTGTTTTTTGTAAGCCGTCTGGATTTTTTGCAATCGATGTTGACCCACGCTCTGGTGGTGATGAGTCATTTGAGATTCTAGAAGCTCGTGCCGAGGGAAATCTACCTCCAACTGTTGAGGCCATCACTGGTGAATACAACGTTAAAGGCAAAGTAGTTCGTGGACGTCACCTTATTTATCGTTGTGACCCGAATGAAAAATTCCTAGGCAATCTATCTAAAGAGGGTCTAAAAGGAATTGATATCAAGCACAACGGATACATTCTTATTGCTCCATCACGTCACTTCTCGGGTACATCTTATGACTGGAAGCCGGGTCATGCTCCCTGGGAGATGGAAATTGCTGATGCTCCGGAAGACCTATTGTCAGTACTTAGAGCCAAAACACTTCGTCAGTCAAGCGGATCTGCATATAAAGACGGAAACTGGGACTGGGTATCTGAACTTGAGTTTGCTGGCGAACGTGTTGATATTGAAAAAGTTCTTGAAGAAGGAATTGACGAGGGTCATCGAGCAGTCGAGGTATATCGACTAGCCTGTGCTTTGGCTAATAAGTTTGGAACCAGCACTGAATCTAGATTGATGATTGAATCTATGATGATTCGTTTTAATCACGAGATGGTTCGCCCACCGATGGAACTAGAGGGCACTAACTCGCTTCTAATGCACGTTCACCGTGCCATTGACTTTGTTGGCTCTAGTCCAAAGATTGACCGCTCTTGGCCGGGGCTTACTGAGTGGGTTGCTAGCCAGGGTCAAGAATGGGCAAATAACTCGTCTTCCGAGACTGCAGCTTCGCACTCCCCTAACGTAGTCGGCACATCGGTAACTAAATTAATTGAAGATGGTATGTCGGTATCTGATGCATCCGGTAATGGAAATCTAGACCTACCTAAAGACTTAGATGCTATCTCTGAAGAAGATGGTGGTCGACCTGGTTGGCGTACGCTTACTGATGTTGGAAATGGTCGTCGATTAGTTGACACATATGGCTCCGCTATTCGATATACCCCTGGACTTGGTTGGTTTCACTGGGATGGAACATACTGGCGTCCAGATGCCGAAGACTTAGAGCTTCAAGAACTTGCAAAGCGCATTGCTCCTGTAATTGCTAGTGAAGTTGGAAACTATGGTGAAGACGAGCAGCAAAAAAAGCAAGATGTAATTAAGTGGGCTAATCAGGCTAAATCAAATAGCAGAATTAGCAACATGATTAGCAGCTGCGTCTCCGACCCTCGTGTTGTTGTTGGTGTAGAACGCTGGGACGGAGATGAAAATCTACTTGGTGTGATGAATGGTGTAATCGACTTGAACACTGGTGAACTACTACGTGGTAAGCCGGACCTATATATTACAAAGCGTGCTCCAGTTAACTACACTCCTGGACTCCGTAACGTTCGCTGGGAGCAGTTTATTGACTTTGCAACTGGCGGAGACAAGGAGCTTCAGGACTGGATTCAAAGAGCGGTTGGTTACACGTTAACTGGTATGAATAATCAGGACATAATGTTCTTGGTTTACGGCCCTCCCGGGTCTGGTAAAAACACTTTTGTTGAGACTATTGTTGAAGCACTCGGCACCGAGCAGTATGCTGGAGCACTTTCTTCTGAAGTTCTTGCTGCCGGAGATGGGCGATCTACCTCTTCTGACCAGTACTATCTGGCTGAGCTTCGCGGTAAGCGTATGATTTGGGTCGACGAGTTGCCTGAGACTGAGCGTCTAAAAGAAAACAAGATTAAGCAACTTACCGGTTCATCTACTATCCAAGCACGTTCTCCTGGCGAAAAGCCATTTACATTCCGTGCACAGGGTAAATTGTGGGTAACAACTAACCACCGCCCTATGATTACTGATGATGCTATGTGGCGTCGTATTCGTCCTATCCCGTGGGCAAACGTAGCAGAGAATCCAGATCCAGCATTAAAGTCTTACTTAGCTGACCCTGAGGGTGGGCTTCCAGCGGTGCTTGCTTGGGCTGTTGAGGGTGCAATCAAGTACTTAGGCTCATCTGCTCGTGACCCGCTTGGTTGGTGCTCTGCTGTTCGTGAGGCGGCAGATATTTATCGTAAGAATGAAGACCGTATTGGTCTCTTCCTAGACGAAGAAACACGCGAAACCGAGGGTGCTTCGGTACTTGTTAAGCAGCTATTTTCTATCTATAGAATGTGGTCTGATGAACGCGGTGAACGCCCAATGACTCAGATTGCATTCCAGCGTAAGTTGACCGACCGAGGGCTACCTATTTTTGGTCAAGGAGCTAGAGCCGAGGTTAGAAACCGAACTCAGATGCCGAGGATAGTTGAAAATACTGAAGTTGACTGGATAACTGCTACACGTTTTGCACGTAATATTTAGTATTTATGTGGTAGGATATCAGTGTGTTTCTCGGGAGAGAGTAATGACACCAAGGGGTCTGCGTAAAGCAGGCCCCTTGAACTAAATCTTATAAATTAAGGAAAACCATGCACGTAAGAATTGCTACTCCTATGTACGGTGGAAACTGTAAAGGTATATACGTAGACAGTATTTTAGGCCTAACCTTTGAACTAGCTAGAGCTGGGCATGAAGTTTCTTTTTCCAAGGTCTATAATGAGAGCCTAATTACCAGGGCAAGAAATAATCTTGTTTATGAATTTTTAAATAGCACTGCTGATGTCTTACTATTTGTAGATGCAGACGAAGGATTTAACGCAGCCGATGTTGTTAAAATGTTGGAATGTGATAAAGACATTATTGGTGGCATCTACCCGATGAAAAATATTAACTGGGAAAATATTAAAAAAGCTGTACTAGCTGGAAAAGAAAATTTAGCAGAGTATACTGGATTTTTTGCACTAAACATGTTGCCTGGAGAAACTCAGATAAGACTGAATGAGCCGATTGAAGTTACAGAAGTAGCCACTGGTTTGATGGCTATTAAACGTTCTGTTTTTGAAAAAATGGAAGAACATTGTCCAAAGTACGCTTTGAACAATAGTACTGCTAACTTTGAGTTTGACAAAATGGTTACAGAATTTTTTGCAACTAGCATTACTCCAGAAGGTATTCTGTTGTCGGAGGATTATCACTTCTGCCGTAAGTGGAGATCGTTAGGTGGTCAGGTTTATGCAGCCCCTTGGATTTCTGTAGATCATGCGGGAGAATACATATTTAGTGGACGGTTTGCTTCTCACATAACACTAAATGGAACTAAAAATGAATAAGAATGACATCAAGTAATTTAGTTCAAAAATCTGTGGCTAATGGTGGCAAACTTGCCCCTTTGGTTATCTCTAACGGATTAACTTCCGGTACTGGGCTTATGAACCCGTCTGTTTTTGTCAACTCTAAAAACGAGATTCTTGTAAACCTCCGTCACGTCAACTACACTTTGTATCACTCGGAGAACAATCAACGATTTATTAGTCGCTGGGGTCCGCTTTCTTATCTACACCCCGAGCAAGATCAGGCTCTTCGCACAACTAACTATATCTGCAAGTTGGACTCTAACCTGTCTATGGTTGGCTACGGCGCTGTTGATACATCGAAGCTGGACATAGAGCCGCTGTGGGAGTTCACTGGTCAAGAAGACTGCCGACTGGTCCAGTGGGGTGGTGACTACTACAACATCGGTGTTCGTCGCGATGTAACCCCGGATGGTCAGGGGCGCATGGAGATCAGCAAGTTGGAGATTGACTGGGATACCTGGGAAATCAAAGAGGTATCTCGATTGCGCATTCCTGCTCCTGGTCTTAATGACTCTTACTGCGAAAAAAACTGGATGCCGATAGTAGACAAGCCTTTTCACTTTGTGAAGTGGACTTCTCCAACTGAAGTTGTGAGGACTTGGCCAGACGAACCAGCCCGCTGTGAGCAGGTATCCCTAACCCCTGGACTAATTCCACCAAAAGACCAGCGGGGTAGTTCCCAAGTGGTGCGATGGGGCAATGTCTACATTGCTATAACGCACGAGGTAGATCTTTTTAAAAACTATCTGGACCAAAAAGATGGAATCTATCGCCATCGCCTAGTTGTTTGGGACGAGCAGTTTAATCTTATTGGGCTATCTCCAGAACCGTTCACGTTCTTAGAAGCTCGCATTGAGTTTGTAGCTGGTGCTGCAAAGTATGAGAATGATCTTCTGATTAGTTTTGGTTTTCAAGATAACGCTGCGTTTGTTTTAAGAACCCCTAAGATTGTTGTTGAAAATTTGATTATGGAGGCGTTGCGTTATGAGTTCTAATGAAATCATTGAACAACTGATTGTTGACGCATCTACAGATTCGCTAAATCCGGAAAAGAACTTCAACATTGCCCTTGAGTATGAAAAATTGGGGCAGACTGCATCTGCTGTTGGGTTTTATCTTCGAGCCGCAGAGTATGGGTACAAAACTGACCCACTCACTGCGTACTGCGCTCTGCTTAAAATTTCTATTTGCATCGAGGGGCAGAAGAACCGCGACCTTACAGTTAGCAATGTCTTGTTGCAGGCAGTAGCTTTTTTACCTGACCGCCCTGAAGCATATTTTCTTTTGTCAAGATTTTATGAAAAGTCTGGTCTATGGCCAGAAAGCTACGCTTATGCAGTTATGGGCACTATGTACAATCGACAGTTTATGGGCTTACCGTCAGACGTTGGTTATTATTCTTGGTACTCGTTAAACTTTCAAATAGCTATAGCCGCATGGTGGGTTGGACGTAAGGAAGATAGCATCGAGATTTTAACTAACATAGCAACCGACCACCGTTCCCCAAAGCTATATAAAGATGCTGCAAATGAAAACTTAGATAGGCTGGTTCCAGATGTTGATGTTTGATATCGGGGCTAACCGTGGGGACGCAACTGTAGCTGGCGTAAACTTAGGGTACAAAGTTATTGCACTAGAACCAGCTCCTAAAGTGTTTGCCGAGCTTGTACGTAATTTTATTTATGACCCAAATGTGGTTCCGCTAAGACTGGCTGTGTCCGAAACTACTGGCGACAGAATAGAGTTTTACGAATGCGTTGAAGATGGGCTGTCCACTATGGAAAAGTCTTGGTTGACTGACTCGTCTATGCCTTACAACGGTAAAGAGTTTAGAACTATCTACGTGAACACATGCACCATGGATTGGTTAGTCGAGCAATATGGGATGCCGGATCTTATCAAGATTGATGTTGAGGGGGCGGAGTGGGCTGTCTTTAGGGGTATGACTAAAAACTACGGAAAGCTTGCTTTTGAGTGGACACAAGAAACTTTGGATCAGCACGAAGAGCAACTTTTGTATTTAAAGTCAATTGGTTACACCAAGTTTAGAATGCAATTTATTGAGCACCACCTGCAGGAACCTGATATTGAATGGTCGCCAATTAAATCTAAAAATGATCTAAAAAAGCTGAGAGAAAAACTTGCCCTAGAGTGGGAGCAAGTTGGTTGGAAAAAAGCAAACCTACGCCCTACATCGGATGTTGGAATGCTTTGGGCTATTTAGTAACTTTTATTTATTAAACTTTACCCATATGCGTTCGTGCCAGTAGTACACAACAACCTTAACAACCACTTCTAGACTGACTATCTGAGCAGCAGTCTCAAACTTGCCTGTGATGAATAAAGCAATTAAAAAAGTGTTTATGCTTTGCCAAACCCTATATGTTATTGCTTTAGTAATAGAGATTTTTCTAGAACTAGCCACTATAGCCCCAGTTCGGCACGCTTTTTAGTTGCTGAGATAGCCTGAAGTTCTGGGCTCAGTTCTACCTTCTCGATTAGGTAGCCGACATCACGCCCGTAAACAATGTTTGTAATGTTTGGTAGACGCATCTTTAGGGTATCTGGTTGCTCTGGAATGAACTCGACTACTTGATGAAAAGTGAGAGGGTCTTTCTCGGAAGTGCCGTAAGTGTTTCGGATACCGACTAAGACTTGCTCGGTTCGGTTATGTGCTTCCTCTTTTAGAGCTTGATGACCCTCGTGCCAAGGCTGGTAGCGGCCTAGCATCAGAGTTGTTGGGGCAGACCAGTCGAAAAGGCTAAACTTTTTAATTACTTCGTCAGCCATTTCTTTGTCTGACTTCCACTCGTAAAAAGTGTGGTCAGCGTCAATGACTGGAATCCACATAGCGTCTGTATCGGAAAAACGACTAGAGGCAATAGTGTTCATCACAATCTTGATGTCTGGGGTGCCGAACGCTTTACGAGTTGCCTTAGTTGGGCAGATAAAGTCAACAATTACAGTGTGACCTTGCTTAGATAGCAAGCGAGCCATCTCAGCGAGGCGACGAGCGTTTTCTGCTCTATCTTTCTCACTAAAGCCTAGGTCAGAGTTTAGGGTGGAGCGAACCTCGTCTGCGTTTAGGTGAATAGCGTTTAGACGCTCCTTTAGGGCTTCTGCCAAGGTTGTTTTACCTGAGCCTGGTAGTCCTAGGATTTGAATAATCACTGCACTTTGTCTTTCACATAGTTGTAGAGTTCTAAGTCTAGCGAGTTGTTTTCGTACACTCCTGCAATCTCTTCTTCAGTTAAAAGTGCCTTCAGTTTAGCAGTGGTCCACTCGTTGCCTTGGTTATCAGTGAATATGCTGTAGTTGAAGGTAGGGTTTTCGTTGACCAGAGACGCTCTAAACTCTTCTTCAATATCCAGGTCGTAGTTTTCTTTGAACCAGTTGCAAACATTGGTAGTAAATCGGTCATGGTTTTCCAAGGTGTCGATAATAGTCATCTTGTCTACTTGAGATTTTGCGTATTCAATTGAGGTCTTATCGTTTGCAATCATCCACTCTTTCCAAAAACTACCGTGAGAAGGCTGGGTTTCAAACTTAATCGAGCCATCTTCAGGAAGTAGTTTATTAATGTGTTTTACATAAAAAATAGCCTCTTCAACCCCATTACAAACAAATTTTGTTTGCAAGTTATTATTATTTACAAACTTTTCATCCGTAAAAAGAAAATACTTAAATAGGTTCCCAATATCATCTTTTGTATATTCTTCAAAATAAACTGACCAAGCATCAGTCATCATTGCCCAAGCAAACTGACTCACCATTCTGTCCAATGGGTCTCTAAAGACACAAGCAGTCTCGATTTCTGGGTAGTTATCACTTGGGTGTGAGCCGTAGTGAGTTTGAACAAAGGCGTACTTATTGTAGCCATCAAAGTTTTGAGTGATATTAGAAAAAACTTTTAAACCGTTGTCTTCTAGAATTGGAATAAGGTTTTTAAATCCTTTTCCTCCGCATTTTGGAATGTGTAAATACGAGAGTGTTTTCATTTGTTATCCCTTCACTTTTAAGAATGTAAAACTAGTTCCGTCTCCACTAGAAGTACTAAGCGACGAGGAATCCCCCGTTGCATTGTCAGGAACAAAGCGTTTTACAGTAACTGCTGCGGTGCTATAAACATCAAATACTAAAATAGCACTAGCAAAACTTGCTCTAGAGCGTAGCAATGCGTTAATTGGTATTGTTGCAACTCCCTTAACCCCAGAGATTGCTGGAATAGTTACTTCTGACGAGGCTAGTCCGCCCAAAGATACATTATTAGTATCTTTTGACCAAAGTTTAACAGTAACTATAGCCGCAGTATTATTTGCCTGTGTTTGAATAATTATGTTTCCACTAACTATCCAAGAAGCATCTCCCAAAGCACTGGTTCCATTGATAGTAATGTTGCTACCAGTAAAAAAACCAACCTCAGTCCAAGTATTTGCTGCTACTGCGACATCAGCACCCATAGGCATATGGGCTACTTTGTTTGTGTTTGGATTGGCACTGGTAATGCTTGTAGTTAGATTTAGTGCATTAGCAGTGACTAATGTACCACTGATTGTAGTACCAGTGATTGCACCCGTTGAAGTAATCCCAGCGACAGTGAGAGCACCTGCGTAAGACACATTGGCTAAGGTAGTTCCAGCAGCATTTTTAATGTCCAGTAAGTTTACATATGAGTAGGCAACTATCGTTACACCAGTTACGCTAAAGGAGTTTGGGTACCCAGGATAGTAAATATAGAAATAATAACCACCATAGTTGACAGCATCATAATAGAGAGATGCACTAAATGGAGTTCTAAGTCCAACTGGTGAATTTGAGCCAGTCAGGTAGACAGTGTAGCCATTATTGTTTGTAAGACCAGATGGTAATGTCATTCCTATTGAAAAATAGTAGTAGCCATTGCCTTTATCATAGTAAGTGTATACTGCTGTAAGAGGTGTAGTTATTGTCCCTTGATTAATAACCACTGGGGCAGTGTTACCGCTTGTGGTAGCAAAAGTTTGAGTAGCAGTAAAAGTATTATTTGCTGAAAGTGAAACTCCACCAGCCCCGCTAATTCCTTGAACACCCTGAGTTCCTGTTCCAGTTAAACCTTGAAGACCTGTGGTTCCTTGTGTACCAGTTATTCCCTGAGTTCCAGTGGTTCCAGTTGTACCTTGTAGTCCTGTTGTTCCAGTTGTTCCCTGAGTTCCAGTTGTACCTTGAGTACCTGCCCCAGTTCCACCTTGCGTGCCAGTTGTGCCTTGAGTGCCTTGAGTACCTGTCCCAGTAAGACCCTGTGTACCAGTTGTACCTTGAGTGCCTGAGGCACCACGCTGCCCAACTACAGATACTGTCCAGCTTGTGAACGTTCCGCTTCCACTAAATACATCTACGGTAACTGTGATACTGCTGTTAGCAGTAATTGCGGTGATAGGGCCATCCATGTAATAGGTTGGCGTAGAAACTGGGCTTATACGAACTCTTGTTCCTAGAGCAAGTGCTCCAGTAGAAGACATTGAAAATGTTTTTGCCGTTGTCCCCATAACCACTGATGATGATGAAGTTAAGTTGTCATATCCTATGCCATTAGCCCCGGTAATTCCCTGAGATCCAGTTGTGCCTTGTAAGCCTGTGTCTCCCGTGGTTCCTGTGGTTCCCTGAGATCCGGTTAATCCCTGAGGACCTATAGTACCTTGAGTACCTTGAATACCAGTTGTTCCTTGGGCTCCAACTGGGCTTATAGAGTCAAGCGAGCCGTCACCCTTTACATACTGGGCAGAAGTACCACCTTGGGTGATGAACTTATCTGCGTTGATGTACTGGAAGTAATCAATGGCGTTTGTTGTGCCACCAGTACCAGACGAAGCAACTAAGGTTGAATTTGGCTTATCGTATACGCAGTTGAGGATTGAGTAGAAGCCGCTCAAAACGACTGGTGCGACATTGTTTAGTGCGGAAGTCAGTAGTTGACAGTTTGCTAAAGTAATCACACTTGAGGCAGCCGATGTCACGGCATTGGTCACAGCAGCAACGACTACAGAATCTACAAGGCTTAGAGTTCCAGCAGTTAGAACAGGGGCAACGGTGACAGCACTTTTTACAATTACATTGGCACTAGCGTTGTTGACGGTTATGAAGTTTGGATTTCCACCAAAGATAGCGACTAAACCAGACCCAGTGATGCTTGCGGCAGCAAGGTCACACAAACGAAGAACGGTGTAGTCAGCATTACTGCTCTTTGTAAAAGTTCCAGAAACTTCACAGTTCAAGATGTTTACATTCCCTGTACCAGTGGGCGTAGTGATAGTAAGGTTTGTTATTTTTAAACCCGAGATAGTACAGCCAACACTTGTACTTACAGTTCCAGAGATTACGATGTTTCCACCAATAAGACCAGGTCCAGTTATGGTCGTGTACTGAGTAGTTATTGAAGGGCTTTCAGTGTAAGTCCCTGGGTGAACAATAATGGTTTTACGCTGTGAATCTACTAAAGTCAATGCCTTAGTAATAGAAGCAACTGGAGTAAGCAAATCACCATTACCAGTAGTGTCATTTCCATCTACTTGACTAACGTGAATTTCATAGTCATAGCCTGTGAAGGTTGTGCCTTGTACACCTTGAATACCTTGGACACCTAGAGTACCTTGAGTACCTTGAATACCAATTAGGCCTTGTGCTCCAGTTGTACCTTGAGTACCTAACTCACCCTGGGTACCAGTTGTTCCTTGCGCACCAGTTGCACCTTGAAGACCTAGTAAACCTCGAATTCCTTGAGTTCCAATGGTTCCTTGGATGCCTTGCGTGCCAGTCAAACCCTGCGTACCAGTAGTACCTTGGGCTCCTTGTGCGCCTGTTAGGCCTTGTACACCTTGAATACCTTGTGGACCAACATTTCCTACGGAAATGATGATAAGAAGTAAAGAGTGATTACTAGCAAAGTTTGTTGTGCCTGTACCTGCTGAATTAACTAAAGTTACTGGAAACTCATCCCAAGTTGCGTTTAGTGTTGGTGTTCCCGACACTTCCCAAGTTTGAAAATTTTCCGCATTGTTTTTGTCTTGGACTATAAGATTGTCATACTGGTTAATCAGATGAAGAAAAATGCTGTTGTCTTGTGAGTCAGCGTCTAAGTGGTTAACTCGCAAAGCAGTAGAGTTTATTTGAGTTGCGTTATTCCAACCGAGTTGGTTTGTTGTTGGGTCACCACTTGTTGTATTTGTTCTTGCGTTGTAGTGGTAGTGACTTGAACTATCTCCAGATGCACCCGTGGTTCCTTGTATGCCTGTATCTCCAATGTCTCCCTTTAGCCCCTGAAGACCTTGAGTGCCAACGGTTCCTTGGGTACCTTGTACTCCTGTTGCACCTTGAGTGCCTTGAGTACCTGCGCCTGTGATTCCTTGGACACCTGTCAGGCCTTGCGTCCCTGTAGTACCTTGACGACCCTGCAGTCCTTGAGTACCAATTTGACCCTGTAACCCTGTAGTACCTTGACGACCCTGCAAACCTTGAGTACCTGTTGCGCCTTGAGTGCCAGTGAAGCCTTGAATACCCCCCTCGCCCGTATTACCGGTCGCACCTACTTCGCCTTGAAGCCCTTCAGTGCCTTGAACGCCCTGAGTCCCTTGAGGGCCGGTTGTACCTTGAAAACCTAAAGGTCCTTGTAGCTGGGCGTATCCAAATCCTTGAATACCTGTTATACCCTGGGTACCCTGACGACCTTGGACACCTTGAATGCCCTGCGTGCCCTGAGTACCATTAGCTCCAATGAAGCCTGCAGTACCTTGAATACCAGTTGTACCTTGGGTACCCTGAGCACCTGTGCTACCTTGGATACCTGTGTTTCCCTGAATTCCAGTTGTGCCCTGAACACCCTGAACACCCTGAACACCTTGAATACCTTGAGGTCCGCCAATACTAATTTCAACATGGTTAGGCTGCTCTTGAACGATAACCTTGTTAACGTCCCTTGGATTGACGATAACTTTATTTTGTTCGTCATCGAAGTAGGTTGCCATTAACGAGTTACCTCGGCACTAACTTTGAAGTTTCCTTCAAGAATTCTGTCCACTACTCCCGTGCTTGAAACTAGCTCTAAGTCATATACATAGAGTCCTGCGGTTAGGTTAGCTGTAGTATTTGCAGCAATTAGCAGGCTCACCTGGCCTTGTGTGGCAACGTTAGCCCCTAAAGTAATTCGTCCATTTGCTGTTGTTAGCTCTACTATTGTTGAAGCGGCGTTTACTGTTTCGCGAACATGCATTCGTGCAGTGTAGGTGCTGATGTTGTACGGATTACGGGCAGAGTCAGTCCACGTAATAGTGCGACTAAATGTAGCACCTTGATTACAAGTAATGTTATAGGTTCCAGCAACGCAGCTCATGGCAGGTCCTTAAGAGAAGATAGATCTTTACCTCTAATTTTACCTCATTTATAGAAAGTCGAGATAGGATAGAATGTATGTCTAAGGTTACTTTTCCTGAATATACCCATTGAAAGACCTACCTAATGAATAGCGTTGATGTTTTAGATAAACCTGACATGCGTCAAACGGATGAATCAGAGGATTTTGCTCATTATGCTGAATCAGCGTCTGTAACAGAGGGGTATATTATGGGAACTACCATAATAGCCCTATGTGGGGTAGAATTCGTACCCTCTAGAGACCCCGAAAAACTAAGGGTTTGCCCAATTTGCAAAAAAATTGTAGAGGCACTATTCTTATAAAATACCAAATACTCGAGTTTTAAAAGTCGAGGTATACTGGTATTCAACCCAATACTCCCTACTAGAAACGGTATAACTACATATGTTCTCATTTAAACTAAATGAAGAGTTCGTAGCGGAGTACAAGCAAAAAGAATCCCCTTTCGGTTACAAAGATGCCGCTGGCAACTCTGTAGGCGAGATAACTTTCTTGCGCACGTACTCACGCAAAAAAGAAGATGGAACCAAAGAAACCTGGTCGGAGGTTTGTGAGCGCGTTACCAACGGAACCTATTCAATCCAGAAGGACCATGCAAAACAGAACCGCTTGCCATGGTCAGACGCTAAGGCTGCTGCCTCGGCTAAAGAGTTTTTTGACTCTCTATTCAACCTAAAGTGGTCTCCTCCGGGCCGTGGACTCTGGGTCATGGGAACCAATATCGTAAACGTTCAGAAGAACTCGGCTGCTTTGCAGAACTGTGCTTTTGTGTCTACTTTGGAAATGACCAAGGCAAACCCAGGTAAGCCATTTGCTTTCCTTATGGAAGCATCCATGCTCGGTGTCGGCGTTGGGTTTGACGACAAAGGAGCTGACAAAAACTTTGAAATCTATGAACCAGGTCAGCCTCAGGAATATGTAATCCCAGACACTCGTGAGGGATGGCAGGAATCTACTGTTGCACTAATCAATTCATTCCTAAAGCCAGACCAGCCACGCTGGGACTTCAACTACGACCAGATTCGTCCTTATGGTGCACCTATTGCAACTTTTGGTGGCACAGCTTCTGGCCCAGAACCGTTGATTGCGCTCCACAACAAGATCTCTCAAATCTTTTTAGGACGCAAGGGTCAGCTAGTCACCACTGTTGACATTGCGGACATCGGAAACCTTATCGGCCGTTGTGTAGTTTCCGGAAACGTTCGTCGTTCAGCTGAGCTTTTGATTGGTCGTATTGATGATGACAACTTCTTGAACTTAAAGAATGTTGAAAAGTTTCCTGAGCGTAACTCATATGATCCAGAAATCCCAGGATGGGGTTGGATGTCAAACAACTCGGTCATGGTCAACGTTGGTACCGACTTCTCAAAGATTATTGATGGAATCATCCTTAACGGTGAGCCTGGAGTTATCTGGGAAGACGTGTCAAAGGCTTATGGTCGTCTAGGCGATCCAATCAACAACAAGGACCACCGCATCATGGGCTACAACCCTTGTGCAGAGCAGTCCTTGGAGAGCTACGAAATGTGTACTCTTGTTGAGACTTACCTAAACCGTCACGAAAGCAAGGAAGACTATCTTCGCACTTTGAAGTTTGCTTACCTCTACGCAAAAACCGTGACTCTTCTTCCTACCCACTGGGAAGAGACCAACGCAATCATGCAGCGTAACCGTCGTATCGGAACCTCGATGTCTGGTATTGCTAACTTTGCAGATAACAATGGTATCCCTGCTCTCCGTACTTGGATGGACGAGGGTTATGCAGTTGTCAAGAAGTATGACGTTACATACTCGGAGTGGTTAGGTATTCGTGAGTCAATCAAGACCACGACCGTCAAGCCATCAGGCACTGTATCGATTCTTGCTGGTGAGTCTCCAGGTGTTCACTGGACTCCAGGTGGCGAATACTTCATGCGTGCAATTCGCTTTGGAAACAACGACCCGATGTTGCCACTATTCAAGATGGCTAACTACACAATTGAGCCAGCCTCTGAATCTCCAGAGACTACTTCAGTGGTGTTCTTCCCAATCAAGTCTGGTGCAAAGCGTGCAGAACGCGATGTAACTATCTTTGAAAAGATGGCACTTGCTGCAACTGCTCAGCGTTACTGGTCAGACAACTCTGTATCGGTGACTATCTCGTTTGACCCTGAGACAGAAGCCAAGCACGTTGAGTCTGTACTTCACATGTATGACGGTCAGCTAAAAACTGTATCGTTCTTGCCTTCAGGTAACTTCACATACCCTCAGATGCCATACACCCAAATTACTAAGGAAGAGTACGAGGATGCGGCTGGTAAGTTGTTCCCTATCTCATTCAGCGGTGTTTACGCTGGTATGGCTATCGATGCAATTGGCGATGCCTACTGCACCACAGACGCTTGTGAAATCAAGTTGATTGTGGAGAACAACAAGTAAATGGTTGTACTAAGTACCATCTACACGAAGACTGGCGATCAAGGAACTACTTCTCTCGGAGACGGGAGTCGTACTTCTAAGAATGATGCCAGACTTGAAGCGTTCTCTACCGTGGACGAGGCAAACTCCAGCATTGGAGTTGCCTTGTCTATGGAGATTGATGCTGATGTGAAAGAGGTTCTGCTCCGCATTCAGAACGATATGTTCGATGTTGGCGCAGACCTCTGCACACCAGTTATTGACGACCCTAAGTACCCACCGCTAAGAGTTACGGAAGAGCAGGTTACTCGCCTAGAGAATCTAATCGACCAGTACAATGAACCTCTAAGCACTCTTAGAACTTTTGTGCTTCCTAGTGGGACTCCGTTGGCAGCTCAGCTTCATGTAGCCAGAACCGTGGTTCGCAGAGCGGAACGTCAGACTTGGAATGCTATTCACTCATTTGGTGAGGGAGTAAACATCACTACCGCCAAATATCTCAACCGACTATCTGACCTACTATTCGTACTATCTAGACACGCTAATCGCGAGATTGGCGATGTCTTATGGATTCCTGGAGGAGACCGTGAAAAATAAAAATCTAAGTATCTTAATTACCGCTGGCCTAGTTGTTGGAGGCATCGGCTTTGTCGTAGCCAGCCAGCCAAACAAGGAATGCGTGACTGTTCTAGTGGACTACGGAGTCTTAGACTCTAAATCAACCTCAAGCAAATGCATCCCTGTAACTGGTAAAGCAAATGGTCTTGACCTTCTTGCTGACGCTGGGCTAGCAATAGAAGGCACTGGCAAATATGGCTCACAGATTGTATGTCGTGTAAACTCGCTGCCTAGTGCTACTAGCCCGATCGGCATCAAAGACCACGAGAACTATGTCGAGACGTGTGCCGAGATGCCAGCTGCCTTTGCTTACTGGGCCGTCTTAGTAAAAGATGGTGCTCTGCCTTGGGGCTGGGCGTCAACTGGAATTGACCAAGTAACACTCAAAGCTGGAGACTCCCTTGGGCTTGTATTCTTTGAGAACGATAACCAGAGGTTCCCGGAATGATTGCCGTTGAAGCTAAAAACGAAAAGCAACTTTTTGATGAAATAATCAAAAACAACTTTAAACCGACTGTTAACAAGTCTGCCTATATGGTCGCAGCTGAGGTGGGGATTCAACTGATATCATTGTGGATGCTGGCAACCCTGGCAATTAATGTGTGGCGTTTCTGTACCGGCTGCTAGAGAAAGAATAAAAATGAGCGTAATTGTATACAGCAACCCGAACTGCACTGCCTGCGAGCAGACTAAAAGATTTCTTACTGTTAAAGGGATTGAGTTTGAGTCCAAGATGATTCAAGACAGTCCTGAAGTATTTGCTCTTATTGAAGAAAAAGGCTATGCCTCTGCTCCTGTAGTGGTTGCTGGGGCCAACAGCTGGGCGGGATTCCGTCTAGACAAACTTAACAACCTAGTACACCAGGATTAATCATGCCTACATACCCCTATAAATGCTCTGAAAACCCTGAGCATGAGCATCAGATGACTCGCTCTATTACTGAAGAAGAGCCTGAAACTCAGACTTGCGTTGAAGAGGGTTGTGAAGGTAAACTAATTAGAGTGTTCACCGCACCGCCTATTAACTTTAAAGGTCAGGGCTTTAGCACTAGCCAGAGTTGGCGTTAATAGAGAGAATCAAATACATGATGGAGTTCTTCCCTTCCGATTATCCCAACTTTATGGAACATGGAGAACCACCATGTGCTTCTAGCTACCCTGACGCCTTTTTCTCTGATGATGTTCCTGATGGAAATATTGGCAGACGTGGCACATATTCTATGGAACGTGAGGCCAAGGTGACATGCTCGGAATGCCCCTACCAGGTGCGTTGCCTAGAGTATGCCCTAAAAAACTCGGATCTACTGGGTATTTGGGGTGGGACTACTGAATACCAAAGAAAAGCGATACGTAGAGGTATTCCCGTCAATATCGGGCTTCCTCCAAGACGCAACCGCTAAAATACGATAAAATAGTATTAAGCTCTTGGGAGAGAGATGTCTTACACCCTACTATCCTCCTGGGAGAAATTATGAATGTATTAAAAATGATTCTTAAGCGTACAATCGCTTTAGTTATCCTTAAGGTCAGCGGTGTCCTAGCCGCTGGTTCAATCGCTGGAGTAGAGCTCTGGCAGTCAGCTCTTGTAGCCGCTTTTGTTGGTGTCATGGAAGTTGCCGAATCCCTAGCACGTGCGTACGTTGTAGACGGAATTCTTGACGAGCAGGAAATCAACATTGCGTTTGCCTCTTCTGCTGAAGCAGAAGTTGCTCGTGGCAAGAAGGAATCAGGACTCTAAACCTAAAAAAAAAACAAGTCCCTCTGAGAAATCGGGGGGATTTGTTGCATCTGGAGCATATCTCTGATACTGTATATCTATACAGTTTAGGAGATATAAATGACTTTTGAAGAATGGCTACAAGTTGGCATAAATAATAGTTGGGCTGGTCCCTCGGTCTGCTATACGCATGATGGGCTACCAACCAGTGAAGCTGAGGACCTAGAGTTTGAAGAAGGTGATCCCTGCATCCACATTATTCGTCTATATGAAGACTTTGAACACAAGCGTGGAGTGGAAGAAAACCACTCGCCATCAGTTTGGCGTGCAACTAATCGCGGACTAGACGTATAATTAGTACGTCCAACTAAAAAGGAGAATCATGGCAAAAGGAAATGGTGGAGGCAATAAGCCTGCAGCTAAGGGAGCTAACGACGATCGAGTAAGCATGAAGAAGAAGGCGTATAAGAAGCGTCCAAAGGTCTTTGATGCAATCAAGCGTCGTTTGGTTACAAAGAAGGACTAATGTCTGTAAAACTTGTAGCTTTTGATTTGGATGGAACCCTTGCACCTAGCAAGGGTTTTATCTCTTTGGAGATGGCATACTTATTGAGCGAGCTTCTATCTAAAGCTCAGGTATGCGTAGTTACTGGTGGCACCAAAAAGCAGGTTATTTCTCAGGTGGTGAAAAGGCTGCCTAAGGGGGCTAATCTAAAAAACTTATCTATCATGCCAACTAGTGGAGCCGCGTATCTAAAGTTTGGGTTATTTAGTTGGAAGCCTATTTACTCACTAAAACTAAAAAGACGTGAGATTAAAAAGATTAAGAGAGTTGTAAAAGCTTCGGCTATCTTACTTGGTTACTGGCCTACAGAAAGCTATGGCAAAACCATTGACAATAGAGGTGCTCAGGTTACCTTTTCTGGGTTAGGCCAAAGAGCTCCCGGGTATCTTAAGGATTCCTGGGATAAAAATGGTGATAAGAAGAAAAAACTTAAATCCAAGATTTCTGGATACTTGCCTGAGTTTGAAGTTAGAGCCGGTGGGTCCACTAGCGTAGATATAACAAAAAAAGGTATTGACAAAAGTTTTGCGATATTAGAACTTATCAGACTAAACTCTCTTAATACTAAGGAAGTAGTTTTTGTTGGTGATAGATTTGATAAAGACGGTAATGACTTTCCGGTGCTACAGACTGGAGTTAGATGTATAGAAGTGAAAACCCCTTGGCAAACTCTGGAAGTAATATTAGATTTGCTAAAAAAGGTCTAGATCTGATACAATGTACTTACAACTAAATAGTGACAAACAAGGGGATGACTGGTTTCGACAGTTATTCTGAAGTTGGTGAAGCAAGCCGAGATGGCGGAGTCTCGTAAAACCGCTAAACAAAATAAATGCTGAATCACGTTCTGCATTCGCTCTAGCTGCCTGATAGGTAGTTAGAACCCCTGGAAAAGCACAAGTCCTATGTGGGCATCCAGGCTTTAAATAAATAGGACAAACCAAAAGGTTGCAGCAGGAGACCTTAAGATCCCGCCTTCGTAGTACCGTGGTTGGTAAAACCTAAGCTTGTAGAAGAACAATAGATCCTTAACTGGACCGGGGTTCGATTCCCCGCATCTCCACTAAAAGGTCGGGAGTGTACGGTGGCCACCGAAGCTCCTCGTTTGGCAGGGTTTCCTGTGACCTTTTATATTGATCACTAGCTCAATAGGCAGAGCAATCGGCTGTTAACCGATAGGTTTTTGGTTCGACTCCAAAGTGGTCAGCGCTCTAGACAGAGAAGCGTAAAGCGGTCTAGGTTCCATTTGCATATGGGGCACCCTCTCAACTATGAATAATGGAGAGACCATGGGGCTGGCAGAAATGTTAGTTGCCATTGATGTACTGAATAGATCTCGGTTGCAAACGAACTATTTGGGAAGTCGCATATCGCTGGATGATGGGTCATAGGGTTCCAGTGGAGCTAAATGGGGATGCTTGTCAGGCTTCGTAAGAAGTACCTTCGGGTTCTCTGACAGGGCAGGTTCAAGACCTGCGTAGCTCGCGACTGGTTCAAACTTGCGTTTGAGCCCTTTTTTCTTTATGCTTTAAGTATGGAACTAATAACAGTACGTAACGTGGCAACTATTGTAAGTAAGACCCCGTCTATGATATATTACTTAGCCAATGTCAAAGGTATATTTACTAAGTATCCAACTGGGCTACCAGCTTCTTCAGGAGCTATCTACATGCTTGATAAGAATGAAGTAGTTAGTTACTTTCAAAATAAAGAGCCTCGCAAAGATTATGGCACCTATCTTGGGGCGACTTCGGTATTTGTTGAAGAAGAGGAATATGTGTCAATCCGCAGAGCATCGATCCTAGTGGGTCTGCCTGAGGGGCGAATTAGATATTTGACCAGGAAGTATTCGGTAAAAACAACCAAAGTACTTTCACCCCGAGGACGAAAATCAAAGGTATTTCATTCGCTAATATGCCTTGCAGAAATCAAAGAAATCTCTGAGATAGAGTTCAAGATTGATAAATTAAGAAGCAGCCTACCCGAGAGACTTAGATAGACAACGGGTTAGAGAGTTATTGTACAAAACTATTTTGTATAAACGCTGTATAAAGATGTGATTAAGTTTGTATACTATAGACTATAGAAGCTCACCAATGACGACAATGAAAGAACCTATTATGGAAAATGACGACCAGATTAACGCAATCAAAGAAGCGCACTTTACCGAGCAGATAGAGGCTGCCGGTGAGCATGCCAGAGGTGTGCACCATAACTTAATGAACGTCCTAACTGATAGCTTGGACTACTCTAAAGTAGATATGGACCATAGCCGAACTAATTTAATAAAAGGCTACCTCCTAGAAGAGTGGACCTGGCTGACAACCCTCGAAGAGAAGGTGGCTGCGGGAGAAGAAGTCCCTGCCCCGGACCGCTGTAGCCACATTGATCCGATGAATCCAACTATCTGGATTGGAATGCTTGCTCAGCCAAATACTCTTTACTGCATGGAGTGCGCTGTCGAGCAGGGTAATAAAGATGTCAGTAGTGGTGAGGAACTCTGTGACCGTTGCCACACAACCAACGAAAGCGGCGAATTCTACGAGTTTGTCATGCCTATCGTAAATATCCAGTTCATGGGTTCTATCTGTAAGAGCTGCCTAGACAAGGTCTAAAATAATGGACGCACCTATTGATCCTGGAAAAGCTCTACTCTATGCCCGCGTCTCTACGCAGATGCAGGTAAATGATGGGGTGTCTCTGGACGTTCAGGAGAGGTCATTAATTAACGCTGCCGAGTTTCATGGATTCACTTCATATGAGGTTGTGCGCGAAGAAGGCCGTTCTGGTAAAAACGTAAAAGGTAGACCTGCTTTGGTGGGTGCTTTGGGTAGGCTGGAACGCAAAGAAGCAAACGCCCTTATTGTTACTAGAATCGACAGACTTGCTAGGTCGACTACCGACTTCCTAGATATCGTGGACATGGCTAATAAGCAAGGTTGGCGACTGATCATGCTGGACCTGAACCTAGACACTTCTACTTACCAGGGGCGCTTTGTTGTGACGATTATGTCTGCGCTCGCGGAAATGGAACGAGGAATCATCTCTGCTCGCCAGAAAGACGTACATAAAGACCGCCGCGAGCGCGGTGTTGTCTGGGGTGTAGACATGGGACCTAAAAATAAAACTCCTCTTGACATTAAAGAGCGTATTATGATACAAAGAAGTAATGGACGCAGCTATCGTCTTATTGCCGAGGGTTTGAACCGAGACGGGGTTCCTACACAGAATGGCAGAGTATGGTATGCTTCGACCGTAAAGAATATCGTAGACGCAACTATTGATGAAAAGGAGGCAGAAGATGGGCCGTCGTAAAAAGGTCGTCGTGGATGAAGGACCTAAGCCTAATGCTTTGTGGGAAATCCAGACTGAGATGCAAATTAATGGACGTCATGTCAAACCGGGGACGGAACTAAAGATTACTGGGTGGACTGGGCGTTATCGCTTTGTTAAGTACGTAAAGACTGAAAAGGGCATTGAGTGGGTAGATGTTATTGGTGGACCTAGAGGTTCAGATGCTTTTAGAAGCTGCAGCTTAGATATGATAAAGCGTGTCCACTACAAGAATCAAACTTACCAGAATTTAGCTATTGACTATAAAGACAAAAAGAAAGCTATTAAAAAAGAAGAGAACGATGCCCTATAAGAATAAAGATAAGCAACGTAAATTCCAGGTTGAGTGGCGTAAAGCTAACCGTAATGCCTTTATAGACTCTCGTGGTGGCTGCTGCGAGAACTGTGGGTCTGCCGACAGACTAGAAGTAGACCATATAGACGGTCAGCTAAAGACTATGAATCCAACTAGAATATGGTCGCGTACTCCTGAGATACAAGCAAAAGAGTTGTCTAACTGTCAGGTACTATGCTATGTTTGCCACAAGGAAAAAACCATGAAAGAACGACATGTAGATAATCCTCATGGAGTTTATGCAAAGTACAAAGAGGGCTGCAGATGCGCGGACTGTCGTGCAGCCAATGCTAAGCGTTCAAGAATTGCTAGAGCTAGACGTAAAGGAATGACAGAATGAATGAAAATGTAACCAAGAAAGAAATTCTAATCTTTGCGGGAATTATTGTTGCTATGTTGGGGGCTTTAATCTATGGATTCTTTGTTGCTGGGGTTGGGAAGATAGATAATTGTTGGGACAGATACCAAACGGAAGAGCAGGCGATTCTAAATTGCGAACAATAGTAGTTGTAACTGGTGGATTTGATCCGTTGCACTCGGGGCATATTGAGTACTTTAAAGCTGCACGCAAATTAGGAGACGCCCTTATTGTTGGAATAAACTCCGACGAATGGCTAAAACGCAAAAAAGGTAAGCCCTTTATGCCCGCAGACGAGCGTCGAGCCGTCCTAGAGGAGCTGAAGAGCGTAGACGCCGTTATTGAGTTTGATGACGAAGATGGCACTGCAATAGACGCAATTAAGTGGATTTTAGCTACAAATCCTGGTGATAAAGTGATTTTTGCTAACGGTGGGGATAGAACGCTTGACAACATACCAGAGATGGTGGTACAGTCAGAGAGACTTGAGTTCGTGTTCGGTGTCGGAGGCGAAGACAAGAAGAATAGTTCAAGCTGGATACTGCAGGAATGGAAAGAATAAGTGAGCACCTCAGAAGAGTTATACAGAAAATACAACCCTATGCAAGCCAAAAAAATTAACCTTAAGTTAGATGAGGTAGGTTCCGAGTTGGTAGCCACCATTATTCAACAAGAGCGTGAACGCATTATCAAAGTTATTGTTGAGCGACTTGAAACATTTGACTGCGATATTTGTGGGAAGTGTGCAACTCAAAAAGAGCTAATAGCTCTTATCAAAGGAGAGAACAAGTGAACAATGACAAGGGTTTAAATGTAGTGGTAGCTATAGACATGGCTTATCAGTCTGGCGTAAATGAAGAGCGTGAACGCATCATCAAACTGCTAGAAGAATTAATTAAAAATCGTACCGAAGTTAATCTTCGAGGCGCTATCGCTCTTATCAAGGGAGAAAACAAGTGAGCATCGATGCTTATGACTACGGCAAAAAAGATGGTATTGCGGAAGAGCGTCGACGTATCTTAGAATGGATTGAAAGCAACAGAAGTACTTTTGAATTGGTAGACGGTGAATTCTTTTACCGAGACCACTTCCAATCCGAAGACATAATCAGATTTATTGAACAGAAAGAAACAAATGAACCCGAATGAGCAAGACATCATTATCGCAGCTGCTGTGCAAGCAGAGCGTGACCGTATTTCAAGAATGCTAGACCTATCTATTGGACTTTACGGTGGCTTCTATCCTCCAATTGCAGAAGCTTTGCTAAGTGTCCTTAAGGATGTGGATGAAGAGCACTACGAGGAAACTCTAGCTATTTACAACGAGGCGAAGGCAAAACTAAATGCCTGAGTACGAAAATATAGACGCACGTATTGATGCCTTAGCAGAACGAATAGAGCTAGCTGGAATTGGGCTGGCAGTTATGCGTGAGAAGATTGAGTCGATCGGTGATAGATTGACCATTCTTCAGATGGAGGTTGACCTTGCAGAAGAGAGTCTATAAAGGCTATCCATGCCGTAAACATAGAATTAGGTTTATGGGAAGCTACTGTCTTAAGTGCTACAAAGAGCGCAGGGACGCAGAACGTAATATAAAATAAAACTAGTAATATGCCCCAGTAGCTCAACGGTAGAGCAACGCTCTTGTAAAGCGTAGGTTGTGATCTCGGAATTCACCTGGGGCTCAGGGGAGTTAGAAGGAAACATGAGAGATTTTAAAAACCCATACTACGAGGGTCCTGAATGTGTTTGCTGCACAAAAGCAGCTCCCGTAGACTGGGAGCGCCCTTGGGGTGGCTACAGTGTTTTAGAAGATGTTGACCCCCCTGCATGTGTAAAAGTCTTAACAATAAACCCTAAAAGCAGGCTGTCTTTGCAGACGCATGAAAAGCGTTCTGAGAGATGGTATATCTTAGACGCCGGTATTGTTGTAACCGTCGGAGATAGAACCTGGGAGACAGAGGTTGGAGAGACGGTGTACGTTCCTTTTATGGAAAAGCACCGCATAGAGAACACTTCAAATAGGGTTGCAAGAATCGTAGAACTAATGTATGGTTGGTACGAAGAAGAAGATATAACCCGCATCGAGGATGACTATGAGAGATAAATACTTTTATAGGCAAAAGGTAGTACAATATAGACATGTCCCTTAACGATTTTGAATATGCCGCGCCTCTAGATTTAGAGGGAGAAATTACCAGTAATGACGGTAACATTGTCAATAACTACTTAGCCAGTAAAGGTGCACTGGACTCTTCTGTCTCGGATGCACTTAACTCCTCGTATGACTTTGGGTACCTAATGGGTATGAAAGACGAACGTCTGGCAGTAATTGAACTGCTTAGAGTTTCTGGTCTAGAAAAAGCTGCTAAGTTCTTGGAGGACTCTGATGACTAAAATTAAGTATCGTAGCACTATGATAGTTGAGCTTGTGCAGAGCATGGGTAGTGACGAAATGGTTGCTATGTCTGCTCGTGTGAGTACTGGAGGTGGGACCTCTACTCCAGAAAAAGATGCTGGACTAATTAACTACTTAATGCGTGACCGCCATGGTTCACCGTTTGAGCACAATGCTTTTACCTTCTATGTTGAGGCTCCTATTTTTGTATTCCGCGAGTTCATGCGTCACCGCATTGCTTCGTACAACGAAGAATCTGGTCGTTACAAGGAGCTAGAGCCTACGTTCTATGTTCCAGACCTAGAGCGTAGATTAGTTCAGAAAGGTAAGCCTGGTGCTTACGAGTTTGAACTTGGAGATCTTGGTCAGCTTGCTCAGGTCTATCGCTCTAGCTATGAAGCTAACAAGACTGCTTATGAAGAATACCAAAAAATGCTAGACGCAGGTATTGCTAGAGAAGTAGCTCGAGGAGTACTACCAGTAAATATCTACTCATCTATGTTTGTGACTATGAATGCACGCTCACTAATGAACTTCCTTTCGCTAAGAACTATGCGAGAAGGTACACACTTTCCATCTTTTCCCCAGCGGGAGATCGAAATGGTTGCGGAAAAGATGGAATCCCTTTGGGCTGAGAAGATGCCTATAACGTATGAAACATTTAATAAAAATGGAAGAGTAACGCCATAATGGATAGCTATGGAGTAGTCCCAATTTGGGACCATCTGCTGTCGATTCCTGGGCTACTCTTTTATTTGTTCTCGTCTGTTGTATTTGTTTTCCTACTTTGGAGATTGTCTGATGGCTATTTCCGACTTACTAAGTTTGTTACCTTGTCAGCGGTGACTATTGTCTTTTGGACTCTTGGTCTAATTGAGTTAGGGTTATGGTTCTATGTCGAAGCGTGATATTTGGACTGCTCTCTTTATTTATTTTGCATTGGGAGAGATTATTTGGACGATTATTTCTATCAATCTTCCTTGGCAGTTTTGGCTACTGGGTCAACCTGTTCTTGTCGCCGCAACTATGATGATTGTCGGACTGACTATGGGAGATAAAAATAAATGAGAATGGACGCCGCTATTGTTGTTCCATGGAGGAGTACTCCCGAACGAGAATTTTCATTTCAGCTTGCTTGGAGATATAACGGTCCTGCATTCTCCGACTTTAAAATATACTTTTCTGATAGCGTCGGAGAGAGATTTAACGTATCTGAAGCTAGAAATCGTGGATGCATAAAAGCCATAGAAGATGGCTATAAGTTTTTAATTGTTATGGACGCTGATACTGTCTTCGAGCGGGACTCTGTAATAGACGCCCTTAAGGTTGTATCAGAAGAAGATGTTATCTCCTACCTATACACAAAGTCGGTGGAGCCGCACATGACTACTTGTGCAGCGTTAGATGGGGGGGACATGCAGCTACATGAAATAGAAAAACAACATGCGACTCTTTCGCTAGAGCATATTGGTAGTGGTTGGGCTATGACTAGTGAGATGTTTTGGAAAATGAATGGTTGGAACGAAAACTTTATTGGTTGGGGATACGAAGATACAGCTTTTGATAAAGCATATAAAATTTTGTATGACAGACCAATGTTGCGTGCTCCAGGAAACTGCTATCGGTTGTATCATTCAGTGAGAGATGATAAAGACTTTGATAAAAATGCTGAAAGATTTAACTTAGATTACAATGATCCAAAAAAAGATTTTAAAGATTTTTTAAAAGGAAACATGGTGCATAGAAAGGCGGAAATAAGTGAAAAGTAAAACCTACGTTGTTTCCTGGGACAGGGTTTATGAAAACTCTTTGAATGTAGATAAGCAGCTATCTGAAGCTGGAATAGACTACTTGATGTATAACGACTCAAGTAAGCCGGAGCTAAACTCTAATTGGGTCCGAGCCGAAAAAGTTTTCTTTCTGGGGCATTTCTACAACTCGTTAAAAGACTTTATTAAAACTGACTATCCCGTTTTTATTTTTAACGCTGGAGATGCCGTCTACTCACACCACGCTGAACTGACTAGAAAAGCGGAGTCTATTCTAATTTCAGACCCGGATTGCTGGGCGTATGCTCCGTCGGTTAACGGGTCGAGTTCTTGGTCTTGGGATGGTTCTTCTATCGAGGCATCAAAAAAGCATCCTGGGTTATTCCTGTCTACTCAAACGGATGCAGTGTGGGTTGCCCTATCACGAGATTTAGTAAACATAGTTATTAACTTTTTTGAATGGATGTTTGAAAATGGACATTTTGATAGAGAGTTTAAAAAAGTGTGTATTGGTTGGGGATTAGATTCTTTTTTCTGTGCAGTTACAATATGCATGAATAAAAAAATATACAGAGACTGGAGCTTGGTTGTATATCACGACGCTAATACTAGTTACGACCATTCAATAGCTGCTCAGCAAATGATAATGACCATTCAAAAATCAGTAGGGTTTACTGAGACTCTTGGAATTGAGTTTGAAAGAGTTAAAAAAGCTTATGACATAATGTATGACAAAGCTAATACAAAAAGAAAAATAACTATGTCCGATGTGTATCTGGACTACCCAAACATTGGTTTTGAGCTGTAATAATGAAAATTGCAATAATTGGAGCTGGATGGGTCGGCTCTCACTTAGCTTTAAAGCTAAAAGACTCCCATGAAGTTGTCCTGTATGAAGAAGAAGATGTTTTTTCAAAAACATCTCTGAAGAATCAGAATAGGCTGCACCTTGGATTTCACTATGCAAGAAGTAGTTTAACCAGAGAACTTTGTAAAAATACATTCAATAGATTTTTAAATGAATACAACGACCTTGTTTCTGACATTCCAAATAACATTTACTCTATTCCAAAAACTGACTCTCTTATAGATTTAGAAACTTATTTAAAGATATTTGAGGGTTGGAGTTATGAAAAGGTATCCCTCGATTATTTAAATAATATAGAAGGATCTATACGAGTAGATGAAAAATACATTGACCCTGTAAAGTCAAAAGAGTTTTTTACAGAAAAACTACAAGACGTTATTGTAAAGAAAAAAATAGCTAAAGGCGATTTAACCAGGCTTCAAAAAGATTATGACTTAGTTTTAAACTGCACTAACAATGTTTTAAATAAAAATGAAAATGTTGACTATCAGCTCAATTCTCTATTCGTATATGAGAAAACATCTGATATTCCATTTGGTGCACTCACCCTTGTGGATGGGCCTTTATTTTCTATATTTCCGTATCTAGATGGCACATATCTGGTATCGCATGTTAAGTACTCTCCGGATAAATCTATAACTAATGATGAAAAAGTCAATCTTATAGAGGAAGATATCTTAAAGTACTTTCCTAGTTTTAAAAAACATTTTAAACTAACTGGGATCAATGAGTCTTATAAGTCAAAGGTTAGGAATTCAGCAGACCCTAGGATTCCAGTCGTGACCAAAGAAAATAATTTAATTAATATTTTTACTGGAAAAATACAAGGGATTTTTCAGATCGAGGATTACATAAAAAAGGAAATACAAAAAATGAATCACGCTACTGAAGAAGATGTAAAGAGTTTATTCAATAAATATCTAGAAAGAGAGCCTAACGAGGCAGAATATCTGGATCATATAGGAAAAGATAAAACTGATTTAGAGCGCAGGATAAAAAACTGTAAGGAAGGATTGGAACTTGCAGCTAAGCCAAGAGTTGCTGTTCTTATCTCCGGTCATGCTAGAGACATGGACTTTTTAAAAACTAGTTACCTTATTAAATATCGTAAAGTAGACTTTTTTATTTTCTCCTGGGACCAGCAGGGGACGTGGGGAACGGAAACCGATTTAAACAAGCCCAGCATAGAAAACTTTTTGAAGCAAGAATATAAAAAAGATTCTAGAATTAAAAAATATGCAATTGAAAGTAATAAAGATTATATAGAAAATAATCCTATAGACCCTGATATTAAATTCTTTAGATATAGTAAAGTTCCCGAAATTAATATTAAATCTCAGCTGTATGCGATTATGAGATCGTATCAGTTAATGGAAGAATATGTAAAAGAAACCGGAATAGAATATGGTCTTGTTGTAAAAACAAGATTTGATATGGCTGTTACAGATTTTAGTTTGACGACAGAACTTGTAGAAGATGTAAATAAAAACAAGATTATCTTTGTTCCGGACCAAGAAAGATCCGGTCATGTGCACCCGATGCCCAGTTATTGCCAGAGTTGTGACAGAATATACGACAACGGAATAAAGGTTAAGCATATTTTTGAGCATCAAAATATAATCTGCGATACGTATGCGTATGGAAGTGCTGACTCGATGAAAAAATACTGCTACCTATATGAAAGCTATGAGAAGTTGTGTAAGCAGTTTGAAGCTCATAATCTAAGCGTTGTGGATAAAGTAAAGCTTGATTATCAAAAAGACAAAGAAAACTATGTATTTCCAATGTCGATTAATAATGATGTTCTCTCCCAAAGATTCTTATTCTGTTCGTATCCGGAAAGACTTTTTATGTACTACTTAGACGACTACTTGCTTCCAAAAGCTAGACATATTATTCTTAAGCATCTTTAGGTTAAAATGAGAGTATTAGTTGGATACAGCGGTCTAATAGGTAAAAACTTATCTGACGGCATAGATTTTAATTTCAAGTTCAACTCATCGAACATAGAGTTGTATGAAGAAGTTGTTCCTGACGGATGCGATTTATATCTATCCTGCCTACCTGCAACTATGTGGGCCGTCAACTCTGATTTACCTGCAGACCTAAAAAACATTCTTAGCATCGTTAAGAAATTAAAAACTAAAAAGTATAAAAATATCTTTTTGTTTTCAACGATAGCTGTCTACTGCGATTCTCCAGAAAACTCTGACGAGACTTTTCATCCGAGATTTAACAAAGCAATTTATGGGTCTCACAGGTATTTATTCGAGATGCTTGTAAAAGACTTCTTACAGTATGAGAATGTAAAAGTGTTCAGACTGCCTGCACTTTTCGGCAAATATTTAAAAAAGAATGTTTTCTTTGATTTGATGAATAATAACCAAGTGGACCAGATAAATACTTCATCTGTGTATCAGTGGTACAACCTAAATAACCTTTGCAAAGATGTTGAAAGCTCTGCAGAGATAGACGGAACGGTTATCAATCTATTTAGTGAGCCGGTCGCTACTGAAGAGCTGTTGTCTGATGTTTTCGGTGTGGCCTTGGATAATAGCAACCCTTTTAATAATCAGAACTTTAAAACAATCTATTCTGATACTGGATACTGGGAGTCAAAAGAGAACATTCTAAAACAGATGAAGGATTTCTTAAATGAAAATCGGAGTTAGTAATCTGTCTTGGTCTGCTGAAGACGAAAAGAAAAACGTTGAGATTGCAAAGCTAGCCGGCTATGACTACATAGAGTCTGTGTACTCAAAGATATTTGATGGCAGTCCAGTGCTGGCTGTTCAAAGTATCTTTTATGGGTCGGGTATAGAGCGCGTAACTGATGAAAGATGTCTACCTTACATCGCAGAAGTTATTAAGACTTGTGAAAGTCGTGGCATCAAGTCAATAACCTTTGGGTCTCCATCCATGCGGGTGGGGGATAAAAGTGACATGACTAACTTCTTAATAGATTTAGATCAGTTGTTGGATGACTCTAGTGTTAAGTTTTGTATTGAACCTAATGCGCGTGAGTACGGTGCGGAGTACTACACCACCCTTGAAGAAATTGTGGAGGATATTGATCTGTATAGAAATATAACCTCGATGATAGACGTAGGCAACTCCATGCTTGAGGGCCAAGACTTTTTTAAAGAGTATGAGCAGTACAGTAAATACGTGTCTCATGTGCACTTCTCTGCCCCTGGTTTGGGGGAGATTGAGGACTTTGGACCTTATAAAGAGTTCTATCAGATGCTAGATAAAATGGGGTACAACGGTAATATATCATATGAATTCATAAAAGCAAGTAATATAGAGTCGGCAATTAATTATTTCTATAAAAAAGTGATAAATTAAGAGTATGGATAAAATAAAGATACCCAGTGCAGTACTGATTGGTACTCAGCTATTTGAGGTATCTCTTCGTGACCCTAAGCAAGACGGTATGCTAAGCGACTCCAGTCTTGGCTACACTTTAGGAACCGAGAACCTTATCGTTATTGATAAGACACTAAAGGGTTCTAAGCAGAGAACTACTCTATTACATGAGATTTTTCATGCCATCTACAGTGTCTTTGACAATACCTCTAAGCCAAATAAAAAAGATGACTTTGAAGTCTGGGAGCACTATTTTATTGGTTTATATGAGGAACCACTATTATTGGTGTTCCGAGACAACCCTGATCTGGTAAAGTATTTAAGAAGCTAACAGACTATCTCAGGGAGAACAATTGAAAATTTATATTGCTGGTCCAATGAGTGGGGTAGAAAACTGGAACTTTCCTGCATTCTTTGAGGCAGAACGCCAGTTACTTGGACTAGGACACGAAGTAGTAAACCCTGCACACAATGACGGATTGACCTATGAAGAAGCACTAGACTCTGCCAATGCTGGAAAGCATTCGTGGGACTGGTACATGCGTCGTGATTTGACTAACCTTATTACTTGCGATGCAGTTTGTCTTCTTCCTGAATGGAAAAACTCTAAGGGTGCATTGCTAGAAGTTACTGTAGCTAAAAATCTTGACATGCCCCTATACATTCTTCGTGATGAAAAGTTGGTGCCACGGGTTGAGATTCTAGGACTAAGCGGATGGGCTAGAAACGGTAAAGATACTGTTGCAGACCATTTAATTTCTAAGTATGGTTATAAGCGAATCTCTTTTGCTGCCCCTATGAAAGAGGCACTTTACAGACTTAATCCAAAAATTACCATTAATAGTGTGATGGGAACTCCTATTCGAATTGGTGTAGACGTTTATGGTTGGGATGACTTAAAAACTTATGGTCCAGAGGTTCGTGAGCTGTTGCAGCGCTTTGGCACTGAAGTTGGACGTGAGTTGTGGGGAGAAGACTTTTGGGTAAACGCAGCTATTGACAACATCCCGGACGGCAGCAAAGTAGTTATTTCTGATGTTAGATATCCGAATGAAGCAGACGCAGTTAAGAAGCTTGGTGGTGAAGTTTGGAGAGTTGTGAGACCTGGATTTGGTGCTGCTAACGACCATGCTTCGGAACATGCCCTAAATGATTATGATTTTGACTACATGATAGAGAATAATTCTGGTATGGAAGCACTATATGACTCGATTGATTCAAAACTTACTTTAAAATCCTACTAAATTTCGGAAAGTAGCATAAAAATTACTGAAGATCAAGGAGAGTTTTCTGAAGAAATTCAGGAAATTGTCAATCGAGAAGTCCTAAAAGCTAAAAAAGCAATGCTAGATGAGCTTGTAAGGCTAGAAATTTTGAACTATAGCAGACATGATGGAATTTACTTTAAGATGGTCAACGGATATTTGGTAATCGTAAGTGAAGAAATAGATGTATGATTGGAGTATCTAGACCAAATAGAAAGAGCATATTGTGATTAACGAACGTCAATTACTCAAAATACAAAAACGACGACACTTTAGCGAAATTCGCATTATGTTGATGAACAACACTCTATTTAAGAACCTATCTGAGCGCGAGATAAGACAGATGATAAAGCTTATCTATAAAGCAGAGATGATTGAAATTCATGCCCGCGATAAGCGTATTGTTCGTGTGAATGAGTCATTCCAGGACATTATGAACTCAATTATGAACAGCCCTGATTTTATTGATGAAGATGACGACAAAGACCCATTTCGTGACGATGAACGCTAAAAATTGTGTATAATAGGTATGCGGACTTAAAGTTTTTTTGGTTCTCTTTAAGTTCGTGGTAATTCCTTTCTGTTGGTAAGAAGCCCCTCGGTTGAGTTAGTATTCCTCCCGGGGGGTTTTCTTTTAGACAAAAGAGAATCCCCTGGTGATCATTTCCAGGGGATTTCCTTCTAGCGGCTTTTATTATGCGTTATAAGTCTGAACGGAGAAAGCGCTTTTATGCCTTATCTAGTCTAAGAGGGCCCAAGTTTTTGGACCTACAATGCCGTCTACTAATAGACCGTGTTTCTTTTGAAGAGCTTTTACAGCCTTGTCTGTACCTGCTTCAAAGTTTCCAGTTACAACAATCTTTAGTTGCTGTTGGATAAACTTAACTGCATCTCCCTTTGAGCCGAGCTTTATGTATGAGCCTGGGTAGCCTGGGTTTGCAATCTTTGCTGTAGCAGGAGCAGGAGCAGCTTTCACTGGTGCAACTTTTACAACCTTAGCTTCGCTTGGAACAGCAACAGTTGGGATGTCATCAACTGAGTGAGTAGGTGCCTCGGTGACTGGAGCATCTTCTGGAGTTTCCTTGTGTGCTTCTACGTTAGCCTTCTCGAAAGCCATTACAGCCTTGCAGAAGTCAATTGGGTTGTAGTAACCCTTACCAGTAGCAAAGCCAGCAAGAGGTTGAGAAGTGATGTGACCTGCCCAGATTTCCCAGTGCAGGTGCTTACCAGTTGCGAAACCAGTCATACCCATCTTTCCAATAACTGTGCCAGCTTCGATCTTCTGACCAGCCTTTACCTTGATTGAGCCCTTAACCATGTGGAAGTAGGTCCAAGTGACCTTCTTGCCCATAACGGTTGACTGGACGATTACTGAGTGACCGCCTGATGTTGGGCTGTCGTTAGGGATTACCTTGATAACCTTGCCATCTGCCCAAGCTTCTAGGTAAGTGGTGTCGCCACCCTGCCAGATGTCAACGCCATTGTGGTGCTTCTTGGTTTTCTTGATTGGGTGGATTCGGTAGCCGAAAGGGCTAGTTACTTTCCATGATTTGTTTGGTACGCCATCTACTGGCCACTGTGATTTTGCCATAATCTGATCCTTAATACGAAGTTGTTATAGTATTATTTTACAGCTTCAAAGCTACTTTGAGTCGAGCATAGCCTTTGCATGAGTGTGACGGTAAGCGGAAACAAAGCCTCTTTGGTAGGCTAAGCAGACATCCATATCGTAAATACGTGGTCTTCCCTTGATGTATTCACGCCAAGATGCTAGAGCAAGTGGACTAACATCCTTACGCTTAATGCTGTAGAAGTGCTTAAGATATGTGATTAGATCTTTCATTTCTTTTCTGCTTTCTTGCGAGGAGCTGGCTTTTTCTTAGGAGCTGGCTTTTCTTCTTTCTCTGGCTTTTCATAGCGTAGAGGAAAGGTGATAATCCAGATACCTAATGTTAAGGTAATTAGCTGACCAGTGAGTTGCTTTGCAGAACCCTCTAGTACTAGCCAAGCTACAGCCATACCCAATAGTGTCCAAGCCTGGTCGATGATGTCTTTGAATAGTGCTACGAGGAAGTTCTTCATTAGTCTTCATCTTTCTTGTTGTTGGTTGCTTTAGCTCCGAAGTAGCCACCGAGGATACCGATGATTCCACCTAGGGCTGTTTGGACTAGGGTCATAACATCTGATGAGACCTCAACGGGTTCGCCAGTTGTTTGTGTTTCAATCGCTGCTACAACATAGTCGCCAACGATTGCGAATAGAATCGCCACCATGACTCCTGCTGAGAGGATTAGCATTGTCTTCTCTTTCATTACTTTTCTTCTTTCTTTTTAGAGGTGGTTTCGTCCACGTCTTTTAGTTTGGTTGTTTGGCGGAAGGCAGCATCAATTTCATCTCGTGAGAGCTTTCCATCTTCTAAGAATGCTAGGGAGAGAAGCTCGACAACCTTTGCGACTGCCATGATTCCACCCATGACGGCACTGAACCAGATTGGGATTGCAACGCCTGATGCAGCACTGGCTACAGAACCAGCACCAATAACTCCAAGTGCAGATGCGACGAAGGTCGCAAGAACTCGAAGCATTACATTTACAAATAGTTTCATTTACTTTCCTACTCTTCTTGAACCGCTTGAACCTGTTGAGCTACCTGCTGAAACGGCTGCACTTGTAGCAGCACCTGTTGCTGCTTGAATGGCTGCTCCAGCGGCGATAACGGCTGTAACAACTACCTTCTTTGACTCTTCACGAACCTTTGGTGACATGTCAGCACCTGCGTTGCCAAGGAAGTTCAGAACTTCTACTGCACCTGCAAGTCCTGGAATGGCTGCAAGTTCTGGGGAGAGCTCGATATCATCTTGCTCGGCTGCTAGGTAGAGGGCGTCAAGAGCTTGCTCGTACTCTGGGGAGCCCTCTTCTGCTGTAAGGAACGTTTCAAGAGCTGCCTCAACAAGTTGCTCTGCCTGAGCCTCTGTCAGTTCTGTAGGGTCTACCTGCTCTAGATTAACTTCCATCAGGTTCTCGGCAGATAGTTCTGCTGGGATTTCCTTAGAGCCTTCTTCAACTGGAGGTTCTTGGTTGGCAATAGTTGTGATGTTTTCAAAGTCTGCTCTAGATGGTAGGTCAGTATTTTTTACCTCTTGTAAAGATGTTTCGTAGGAAGATACTGATTCTGAAACAGTTGAATCTGCTGCTTCCTTAGTGGAAAGTCTCTCTGAGGTGATTTGCTGCGCAGCAATAAGCGACGCAGTTATTGTAGTTAGTTCAGATTCCTTGGCAGTAACTTCAGCTTGAGAGGTTGTTACTTCTGATGAGGCAACATCTACTGATTGCTGAGAAGTTGTTAAAATGTCGGTGGCTGCCAGTAAGGTTGCTTCGGCAGAAGCCTTAGTTGAAATTGCAGTTCCTAAATCAGAAGCTGCTGAGTCTTTGGCTGTTTGTGCTGAAATCTTGGCTACTAATGTGTCTGACTTATTGGTTGTGGCAGTAGCTAAGTTATTAGTTGCTGTCTCGTAGTTCCTTGTAGCAGTGGCTACATTTGTAGATGCTTCTTCGTAGTTTGCTAGGGCTGCGTCATAGTTAGACTGTGCAACGGCTGCTGCATCAACGGATGAGTTGTAGGTAGATGTTGATGAGCTGTGCGCATCGATAGCTAAGTTTAGATTAGTAATAGCTTCTTGCTTGGTTGCAAGTAGAGTCGCTACTAGTTGGGTCTGCTGCTCTTGTTGAGAAGTGAGGGCCACGATTAAGTTGGAAGCTTGAGTCTTCTGATTATTTAGGGTTCCGACTGTTTCCCATATTGAATCTCTGCTAGCTAATGCTGCGTCGTAGTCTGCTTGTGCTTGCTGTGCTTCTGGGTAGGCGGCATTAAGAATAGTTGCTGTATCAATTACTGCGTAGTACCCAGCTGTCGATTGTTCAGCTGCTGCTTGCTGGGATGCTTGGGCTGCTGTCCATTCTGAGTTCGCAGTATTGTACGCAGCAAGGACAGCGTCATAGTTTGTCTGTGCTTCTTGAAGTGTTGGAAGTAGAGATGGGTCATTTATAAGAGGAGCTACTTGGTTTGGGATAATCTCTGTAACGTAATAAGTTTCCTCGGTATAGGTAGTTTGTTCAACGTAAGTAATTGTTGTGGTGGCAGTTGTGCCTAGGTTGGCTGCTGGAACGAGTTGGTAGCCTGTCTGTGGAGTGTAGTAGTAAAGCCAGACTGCTGCTCCGCCGCCATTCTCGTAATAGTAGAGAGTGATTGAGTGAGTGGAGCCTGCTTCAAAATAAACTGGTGTAGAGGTAGAACCGCCCCCACCTTTGTCATACCAGTCATTGGCTATTTGAACTCCGTCAATAAATAACATTGTTCCGTCATCTGCTGGTGAGTAGAACTGGTAGTTGCCAGAGGTTGGAAATGAGATGGTTCCAGTAAAGCGAACAATTACATCTTCTGAGCGTCCTGAGCCTAGGACTTGCCCTCCTCCCCATTGGAAGTTAATGTTTGGAACTACGGTTGTATAGAAAGGTCGCTCTGTTGCTGTTGGTAGTGGCGGAGCATTGTTGTAGCCTTGACGGTTAAATACATCAGCGGTTAGGCCACCAGTAAGAGTTGTAGTAGTTCGTGGAACAAGAGTAGTGGTGGCAACCTGTCTAGTGTAGGGAACTTCCCAAGTCGCTGGTGTCCAGTCTGGGTCTGGTATCAGATTGGTATCATAATTGCTCTGAGCCATATTCAGGTTGGTTTGTGCTTGAAGATAGCTTTGCTGGGCTGTGCTAAAAGCATACTGCTTGGCTAGATAGTTGTTGTAGGCAACATCGTACTCAGCTAGGTATTTGTTATAGGCAGTAACTACCTGAGTGTAGTTTGCTTGAGCAGTAGTTAGGGCTACTTGCTTAGTGGAAAGATTGGAAGTGTTTGAACCTAGCTCTGAGTTTGCTTGGTAGAAGTTAGACCAGGCAATATCAAGTGGAGCAAGTATAGCTTCGTAAGAAGCTTTGGCAGACTCTAGTTGGTAAGTAGTTAGAGCCAGGTCATCAACACCTGAGCTGTAGTTAGAAGTTGCTTCGTTGAAAGTTAGCTGGGCAGTATTCTTTACAGCAAGTGCTAAGTCAAGAGTCGTGGTGGCTTCAGCAAGATTGGTTTCGGCTGTAACTAGATTATTATATTTAACTTCTTTACTTTGGTTAGAAGTTGAAAGAGCTAGCTGAGCTGCTTCTAGGTCTTGGCTGAGATTTGCTTTTAAGCTAACGGCAGTATTGTAGGCATCAACGGCTGCATCATAATTATCTTGAGCATTGTTGAGAAGTTGGGTAGCTGTGCTGTGGTTATTGGCGGCAGTTGTTAAGTTAATGGTTGCAGCAGTTAAGGCAGCTTGAGCGTCATCTTTTGATTGCTGAGCTGTTGCTAGGTTGGAGTTGGCTGCAGCTAAGGTGGCAGTCTTATTTGTAAGAATAAGTTGTAAGTTGTCGTATTCCGCCTGAGTTAGGGTCTTCTTGGTGTTTAGGGCAGTTTCGGACTCTAGGGCAGTATTGTATTTGGATATGGCATCAGCAAGGGTTTTAGAGGCTTCTTGGTACTGGGAATAGGATGTCTTGGCTGCTGCTAGTTTGGAAGTGTAGGAATCGACCTTAGCCTGGGCTGCGTTAATTTGAGTTTGAATAGTTTGGGCATTTGCTGGGTCTTTAGGGGTTAAAGACTTTAGCGTTGCTAGTTGACTTTTGGCATTAGATAGATTAGACTCTAGAGTATTGATATCCCCTAAAGAAGGAATAGAAGAAAATGGTAGTAACCGTAAACCTTGACTCGTTTTGGGTAGGCTTTGCTTCAGCGTATTTATTGCTGTTTGTTGTTGGAGTTGTTGTGAACCTGGTTGGACGAAAGAAGAACCCGAAGAAGCGCTAGCAACTTCTGCCATACATATGGGCGTAGCTAAAAAAAGGGCCGTTGTTAGAAATAACGGTCCTTTTGCTATTTTCTTAAGCAATTTAGAGACTCCTGTTGGAAAGCCTCTCCCTTACTTATATTTTATCAGGGTCCCCGTTATCTGATTCCTCGCCCCAGACATAAGTTTTAGTTGTCTGCAGCAGGTCTATGGTCTCAAAAGTAAGGGCTTCGACTACTATTAGCAGGTCTGCTTTATCGTCTGGCTCTTTAGGTTCTTCGAGAAGATAGTGAACTTCTTGGATTACCTCTGTGCAGAGTTGGAGACGTTCTAATAGACGCTCTAACGGATCCGAACTGGTCGGTATCGTAAACTCTTCTGACTCCATGAGACAAGTTTAAGGGGTCGATTAAGGGGTGATTTAGGCTCTGAAGTATAGCATAGAGGGGTGCTAAGGTTAGCATAGTGTTAGGTGAAAAGGCAAAAAAGGTATTAGCAAGAAAAGAGCAAGTATGGGGAGAAATGTTTGCTAATAGGGAAGAAAAGTATTAGCAAAAAAATGTGGTGCAAGATTGAAAAAATCTGCTAATACAACTAAACTAATAATATCTATATGAATTAAGTGAACTTATTTACACTACGCGCGTAAGAAAAAAGATTCCGTGGTAACTGTAAAAATAGTCGACTTAATTGGTTAATTATATTTAGGTGTATTTAGGTTAGTTTGAGATGTGCTAGACTGAAGGCACTTGACAAAACTTTTGTCAAGTAGGAAGATATGATTATGACAGAAAATAACGCATTTGACTTCTTTGACTTCTCAGAAGAAGAAGCGACAGAAAAAGCACGAGAGTTCGAATCGGACAAGTATGACCGAGACGGACGGATATGTCTTTGTGGACATCCAATGAAGAGACATGCAAACTATGGAGCAGGTTCTACTTGCTCACCTTCAAGATTGGTTTGCCCATGTAAGAAAGCAAGACCAGTGATTGAGACCTCTGACACCAGAGTGTTCCTGAGAAAGACACGTGGGTCAGGTTCGGGACATGCTTTGGCTCAAGGTATTCTTGCAGCTAAAGGAAAGCACGAGATCAAGTGGCTGGTCGAGATGAAATGTGACAAGTGTGCGACTGAAGGAAAAGTGTCGCCTGTTGCTGTGTCCCAACGTGGGACTATCATGGATGAAGCAACTGGCTTTGATGTTTTGCTTTGTCAAAAGTGTCGAGAGGAATCTGTTTAATGGAACATTACAATGTTTTGATTGCTACCCCAGGAAAACTTTTACATGCTGAGTATGTGAGTAGTTTGATTGATACAGTCAGATGGTTGAGCTCGAAAGGTCTGACTTATAAGTTTCTAAACAAGCAATCTTCATTTATACCTAGCGGTCGAGAAATGACAGCATTAGATAAATACGATAGCCAAAACGACAATCTTGAGAACTATGTGGTCGGCTCCAATCAATACACCTACGACAAGATTATTTGGATTGACTCCGACATTCAATGGACAATAGAAGACTTCGAGAAAATTTATGAATCTGAATTGGACATAGTCGCTGGACTCTATGCCTCACATCCAGATGGGACAGTTGCCTGCGCACTATTCCATCCAGAGTATCTACAACGAGATATCGAAAGACCAACAAAAACTCACGAAATATCGTTCTTTATGAAAGACGAGCCTGTTGAAGTATTTGGAGTGGGATTTGGATTTGTGGCAGTGAAGTTTGGCGTCTTTGAGAATATGGAGTTACCCTGGTTCAAGATTGAACACCTTAAGTGGGACAACCTGCCATTTGAGAATAATGCTGGTGAGGACTATTCTTGGTGTATGAATGCTAGACGGAACGGCTATAAAACTTTTGTAGACCCAACGGTCAAGGTTTTACATCACAAGGGAACGATTTACCAACTTCCATGAGACCTAGAAACGCAGACCCAGGCAGACCCATGTGTGGGTTCTGCATGACAGGGCATCACGAAAGTTGTAAACCAGTAATCAAGTATTACGACAAAGAATGGTTTTGCTATTGCGAAACTTGCCACCCTGATGTATCATCAGATGTGGTTGAAACCAAAGAAGAACAGGAAATAGAAAATGACGAAGGAACAAGCCTTAGCGAAGATAAACGACCATCTGAATCTACTGACTGATTACGATGTTATCGAGGCAACATTTGCAGATATGCTCTTTAAGTATCTTGGCGAGATTATTATGGCTATTGACGAAAGAGTATCTGATTCAAGAGTCGAGGCAGTAGCAGAAATGATGAAGACTTGGTCACAGATGAAGAAGACCGAAGAAGACAACGACTTCGGCAAGCCATAATATGAAGGATTATTTGAATAGCCTAATCAAAATATCTCTCGCAGCAAAGTGGCTTGAGGTAACTCAAAAAACTATCTACAACTGGATTGAGATAGGACTACTAGAGATGCCAGAGAAGGGTAAAGTTCGACGGGGAGATGTTGAAACGGTTCATAAAAAGCAGATTATGCTACGGTCAAACATCTCAAAAATGAAGGCTCTTGGTATAGGGCGAGACGAGAAGGGTCGCTTCATCGACCTACCAAAAGATCCAAAATAGAAAACGTTGTTTATACTAAGAGAAAAACGTAGCCGTTTCCCTCTCCGCACGCAAATATTCGTCCGAGGGTGCTAACTTCTTAAACTCACAATCCAACTTTCAACTCGATGATTTGGACCCCTGCTAAAATTAATAGCAGCGGCGACCATCTTTCAAGCCCTCTCCCCAGTAAAGGTGGTCGTCGCCCAATCCGCGTCCTTGGTTAAAAGTTGGAAGCTCGGCACGGATCTCGTTAACTTCCAACGATTAAAGTAAAGAGCTCAACAATGGACGAATCGAAAGAACTCCTCAGCGGCCTGCATCCTTTCACTTCTGACGAAGAGACACGGCCCGAATACCAGATCGACGAACCGGTAGACTTACGGCCCGATCTATCTACCCTCGGAATAGAAGAAGCGGAGAAGGGTGTCTGCGAAGACAACTACCAGAACCGTGCTATATTACGTCGTGCGAAGTTAGCCTGGGATCCTGTTTACTCCACCAACGGAGTACCAACGGGTCTCATTAGGGCTCGCTCCAAAGAGTCAACAATGGAGAGACGTCTACTATCTTTAGCGGAGAAGCGTCCCATCATGGTGGACTCAACTTCTAACAACTCGGACTATCTAACGGGCCTGGATCTTCTAGCGGAAGAAGCCGCCGACTTTTTAGTCCCGCCTTGGGTGATACACTCAACCCGCCTCTACTTGAAAGAACAAAACGAAGGCGGCCCGAAGTCTGACAAACGAAAGCCGCTAGCTCAGCCGCATCGCTGCCGCCAGGTAAAAGACGACGGTATTCGTTGTATGTTGTGGAGCTCCGGTCGACCAAAGGATGACGGCTTGTGCCGGATCCACTTACGATCAACGCAGCACAAGACCAGTGACGACATCGAACGGGCTCGTCAGAAGTTGGTCCAGGCAGCTCCTTACGCCGTCGACATGCTCGAAGACCTGATGGAGAATGCCGAGTCAGAACCTGTTAAGCTAAAAGCTGCAACGGAGATCTTGGACCGTGCAGGAATTCGAGGCGGCGTGGAGATAGACACGTCTGTTAACATCGACGTAAGGCCCGCCGCACAAGTTATCGCGGAGCGTCTTGACCGGCTCGCCCAGGGAGCAATCCAATCTGCTGCTAAGCTAGCGGATGCCGGCCTGCACGTACTACCGGACGAAGACATCATTGATGCGGAAGTAGTACCCGCGTCTACTAAAAAAGAAGAAGCAACGGATGAGCCTGACAATTAACGAACTAGTGGAGCTCGCCCGCCTTCACTTCAACCATCTTCAAGCGGACATCACCAACGCATCTAACCGGATCGAGCACATTCGATTAACGACGTTGACTCAGGAAGCTGCGAATCTTCTCACGAATCTTGAGAACTACGCCGCCGGATCTCCCGGATCCGAACTTCCAACGAATGAACTTCTCACTAACGGTGCAGCTATAGCTCTCCCGGGAAATTCCTCAGGTTGCTGCGGTGGCTCGGGTTCCTGCGCTTGCGCTAATTAATTAAAAATCAACCCCCCTTTAGGGGGTTTCAAAAGATCTCACAGTGTGATAAGATTCGAGCATGAAGAAAATAGCTGCAGCAAAACTCGAGCTTTTCCTCGCCACTGCCAGGAAGTACATCGGATACCATTCCGAACTCCTCGGTCGGAATGCATTCGGACACAAAGTCGGATATGACTCAGCCCCCTGGAGCGGAGCCTTCATTGATGTGGTGGCCAGAGAAGCGGGCCTGAATTTACCAAGCTTTACGTATACACCAGCGGCGCTCGCGGAGATGCTCAGATCCGGTAACGTCTCACGAAGACCGAGGCCTGGTGACATTGCGATCTTCAACTTCTCATCAACGGGTATCCAGGGAGCTGCGGCGAGCGCTTTCAACATGCCAGCTGCAGGTATCGTGGTCGACGTCCGGGAACTTCGTACGAACGGACGGTTCCTCTCCATCGAAGGGAATGCAACCGGTGCCACTTCTTATCAAGATAAGGACGGCGTGCATCAACGTATTAGACATCTAACGGATGTTGTTATCTTCTGTCGGCCCGCCGAGTTTGAGTCACCAAGGATGAGACGGATCCTCCAACTTCTCACGAACCTTGTTAAGAAGCTGCGCGGCCAGCTAACGGATAAGCTCGAGACCAAGGGCCTGGAAGAACTGACTTCGCAACCAGAGACGGTCCGCCTTCGTAACTTCAAACCAGGTACCCGCAACCGTTCGATCGAAGTGATCCAGCTAGCTCTATCACAAGTAACGGATCTCCAGGGAGCCGAACGTGGGAAGTGGGACGCTGCCAGTACTGCCGCATGCGCTCGCTTCCAACGAAACATCGGAAGAGTGGGATTGGAAGCAACGGGTGCTCTTGACATCAGAACTCTTGAACGGTTGTCAAAAGATACTGGCTTGTTCGTTCTTGGTGAGTAGCTCAGATCTGCAGCTACCAGGTAAACTTCTTACGAACTAATTAAAAGTTGCGGGATGCGGCACGCGCTTCCAAATCAACTTGACATAATATGATTCCAGTGTTACAGTTAACTCATGTGCTATCAATGTCCAGATTATGAATATGAACCGTGCCCTCAGGAATTCCCAGACTGTGCGGGTTCTTGTTACGGCTTCGACTGCAGCCAGTGCGGCTCGAACACACTTCACATTAACGAGTACTACATGGTGGCCGATGAGGTTTGGAATGCGGCATGGCCAACTGGCCGCGGCATGCTTTGCATCGGTTGCCTGGAAGACAGACTCGGTAGACAACTCACGAGCGATGACTTTACGGATGCTCCAATCAACCAGGGATACTTCGGATATTCAGAACGACTTCTTCAACGGCTAGCTGTATCCATCCCAACTTCCAACGAATAATAACTCGAGCTCAGCCGCTGCCGGATCCAGGTAAACTTCCAACGAAGCGCTCATCAAAAGTGGCAGTGTAACCGGCTAGCTCAGCAGCTTCCAACTTCCAACGAACATTCATAAGAAGTAACCGGATGCGGCACGCGCTGCAAGAATTTTTCATTTTTTCGAACCGACTTGACAAGTTGACGGCACGGGGTATACTGGAGGTACCTAGAAGGAGAAACAATGAATGAGCAATGTTCCACATGTTTGAACGGGCCTGAAGATAGCCCGCTGGTATCCAAGTACATCAACCACAAAGACCAAGTACGATGGCAGTGTCAAGACTGCATGAACGGCTCGAACTGCTTCACGTGTGAATTCTGTGGAAGCGGGCTTGCCAGCGAGCAAGTAGATTACGAACCAAGCGGCTTACGTGAGTGGTGGTGCATCGGTTGCACGGATGACGAAGAGCGAGTCTCATCAATAAGAACTAATGAATGGATATTTAAAAATGATTGACCCGTGCGTTTATTGCGGCGAGTCAACCGCGTTCGGTAACGGCAAGTTCGTGAACCGTCTTCCTGTAGATGACGGATGGGGTTGTGCCGAGTGTTCGGGTTTTGAATGCGACGGATGCGAGAAACAAATTTATTTGGACAGTGACGTAACGGACTCGAATGGCGAGGGCCACTACCACGAGCAATGCGTACCAAACGGCAAGCCTTAGGCCCGCAGCTTCAGCTCAGCTGCCACTTCTAACTAACGGTTCGTAAAAAGTTAGGCCCGCTGCCGGATCTAAACGGCGAGCGCAACGGTGCCTCAAATCACACATTTGACTAACGGGTATATTTGAAACATGAGGTCAATTGAACTACACATAATTAACACGGCGAGCGACGTGGACACTGCCATAAGCAACGGCCTGGTTGAGCCAGAGGAACTGGACTTAGCAGAATGTGCGGCGTGCTCTGACGAGGTCGGACAGGTCGACGGACTGTTCCACGCGTTTGCGTTGCTACTCGATGAACGGGACGAGCCTTGGTTCGCGTGCTACGCGTGCCTAGAAGATGTGATTGACCCTCAGCCTCTGACGGACAGCCTGTCGTCCTACCTAGATGACGACGGAGAAGAGTTTGAGAAGTTCACTCTTGGAGATGACGAGGAGTAGGTTAGGGTAGCCTAACTCAAAACTTCCAACGAATAGTAAGAAGTCTTATGCGTATTTCCGCCGCCAACTTCTCACAAAACTTCGCCAGCCAAAAAATGAAAAATAGTTTTCTGAAACTCGCCAAAAAATAAAGTTGCGTCAAAAATAAAATCGTGCTACCTTTCTCTTAGCAACATTTCTTTATAGAGAGAGGACACCAAAATCCACACGATACAAATCCTGCTTGTAGAGGCAGATAGCCCAATAGGGGCATTTCAGGAAGTAGCAAGCAAACTAGGCGAGGGCGAGCCACGCTGGTCTGATTGGAACGAGGCAGGGAACGAACCTAGCACTCTCAACTTCGCTGGTCGTTGGGCAGGGGGAGTTTTTATGACCCCAGAGCAACAGAAACTATTAGACAACAAACAAGAAGTAGATACATCTGGAAACCCAAACTACTTACGCTTTTCAGATGACCCTAATCTTGCTGATGAAGTTATTGCTACTCATCTTGGTTATCGTATGAGCGAGATTGAGAACATAAAGAAAACTCTCGCAACTGACCACCCAACTCTTGACCTAATGTCTTTTGAGTATGACCCACACAAAGAACGAGACTTCCGAACAAGTGGTATGGGTCTCTACTACATAAGAAAACTTGTGGCTCTTTATTCTAATGAGTGGACTTCTGATACTTCTATCTTTGACTTAGAGAACTGGGACGCTAACCTTACTTACTTCTTTGAGCGTGTAAAGAAGTCGCCAGAGCGTCAGTTTCTAATACCTGTTGATTTTCACCATTAGCGAACAAAGCAAAAAACTTTTAGAAAGTGCTTGCGAAAACTAAATAGTCGTGTAAAGTCAGATGTATTGGAAAACTCCAATGAACCAAATAACCAAGTAAGGACGAAACCAAATGGAAATAGAGTTTGGAACACTAGACCCAGAAATGGCAGAGGCAGTAGCAACTGCTGAAACTATGGGTTCTACCAACGCACCAAAGGTTGTAGGAAAAGGTATCTACCTAGAACTACACACAGCAGACGAACTGAATACCACCCAAGTTCTACTTACCCCAGAGGGTATTGACGAAAAGGGTAAGGCAGTATCTATGGCTATTATCTATCGCACCATTTCAGAGTGGTCGCCTCGCAGACAATGGCGAGTGAACTTTGTGAGAACAAAGTCAGATAAGTCTGCCACCGAAAACACAAGTGAAATGTTAGAGGAAGTAGTGAAGTTCTTACAGCGTCAGATGATGTATTCCTCTGACCTAACATTACGCAACAACACTCCTATCGTTTTTGAGGTTAGCAACATTGACCTCGCAGATGTTCAGGATTGGAAAGCACCAGCACCAGCCCTACGCAGACTTGCGAAAGCAAGAGTGGCAGTAGGTTTCCCAACCGAGTTCTACAAAACCCGATAGTCAGCGAAAGGACGAATACTAAAATGACTACAACAGAAATCGCAACACCAGAAATCAAAACGCTACACACCGACCTTGACGAACTAATCAAGGGCGTAGTTCTACACAGCACTAAGACAGAGGCTATCCCTGCTATTATGGAAACGCTAATGCCTATCGCTGGTCGTGCGAACCTACGAGCAAAGGCTGGAACGGCAACCAAAGTCAAAACAACAAAGGCGACCAAAGTGGTAGAACCTATGATTGGCGAGAGCCAATACCTGCGACCAAATGGTCAGGCTTACTACTCTCGTATGTGGGGCGAACACTCCGACATTGAGGTTCTAAGAACTGCGAGAGCAAACAAGAAGTTCATTTTGCTCTATGGAAGTCCGGGCTGTGGCAAGACAGCACTTGTTGAGGGTGCGTTCCCAGACGAACTTTACACCTTGCTTGGAACAGGCGACACCGAAGTTTCAGACTTCGTAGGTGGCTACATACAGACACCGAGTGGTGGCTTTGAGTGGGTGGACGGAGTTCTCACTAAGGCAGTAGCAGAGGGCAAGGTTCTACTGATTGACGAAGTAGGTCTGATTGACCCAAAGGTTATGTCTATCGTTTATGGTCTTATGGACGGACGAGATGAACTAACGATTTCGTCTAACCCAGAGCGTGGCGTAGTAAAAGCCCAAGAGGGTTTTTATGTAATCTGTGCTACCAACCCGAACGCTCACGGAGTGCGTCTATCAGAGGCACTTCTATCTCGTTGCCTAATCCAAGCAGAAATGACTACTGATTGGACGCTTGCTAAGAAGTTGGGCGTTCCAGCACCAGCAGTTTCAGCAGGTATGAACCTCGCTAAGAAACAACTAGCAGGTGAGGTTTCGTGGTCGCCACAAATGCGAGAGTTGCTTGCGTTCCGTGATGTATCAGAACTCTTTGGTATGAAGTGGGCGATTGGAAACTTGCTTGCGTCAGCACCAGAGATTGACCGAGTTGTGGTCGCAGATGTTTTTCGCCGAGTATTCGGTGATGATGATTGCCGACCAGCCAAGATTTAGTGGTTCGTCCTACTAAATCGGGGAGTGCCGAGTTTCCCCCACTTGGCACTCCCCACCCTAAAACTTCATAACCAAAAAAAGATTTTTCATTTTTGCTAGAAATGAACTTGCGAGAAAATAAAATCTGTGCTTTACTTATTACACGCCAACGAAAGGACAAAATAAAATGGCTCACTATGTATCACGATTAGACACACGCACTAGCACTACTCCCCCAGAGTGGCTGGCTACTTGCTCACAGATTGGGCAGGTTGTAAATGCTTGGGCAGGTCGTAATGACCTAGTTGTTTATGCTGGCTCTGACGCTGGCTATGGACATACTGCTTGCTACATAAAAACTTCTGCTGAAATAGAAATCAACATACCTATCGCTTTTGGCGAGTGGGCAACCCCAGCGTTTGTTGGCGACTTTACAGACAGAGATACGCAGTTTGATTGGGCTAATGCCACAGGCGTTATCTACCACGAGGCTCTACACGCTCGCTATTCAGATTGGGATTTGGGTGCGTTAGAGGCTATGGGCGAAAAGGTATTCCAAGTGTTCTCTGTATTGGACGAGGCTCGTATTGAGCGTTATGGCGTTATCACTATGCCAGAGAACCAACCACTTCTAAGAGCGTCTGCTCTAAACCTTGCTCTGGCTGAAATGGACGAGGACGCTATCGCTAAAATGAGCGAGGTTCGTCAGGTTGCTTATGTCTGTGCTTTGGCTCTGGCGAGAGTGGACGCTGGCGTTCTAAAACTTTCTGATGTTCGTGCGACCTACGACAAAGTGATTGAGGTATTAGGTAAGGAACTCTTTGATAACCTACGCTCTATCTGGTTGGAGTTTCAGAAACTACGCACTAGCGAAGTTGAGCGTGGTCGTGAACTTGCCGAAAAGTGGCTGGCACTTCTAAACGAGGCTGACCCAGAACCAGAGGGTGGCTGTGAGTTCCCTAGTGGTGAGGGCGAGGGCGAGGGTGAGGGTGAACCAGACCCAACCAAGTCAGGCAAAGGCAAAGGTCGTGGCGTTCTCAAAGAACTCAAAGACGCTATGAACGAGGACGCAGACAACTCTGCTACTGATGTTGAGCGTGGACTACAAGACCAGCAGGGCAAAGAGGAACAGCAGAAAGAACTCAAAGAGCGAGGCTCAAAGAACGAGCGTCAGAGCAAGACCAAGAAAGAGGCTGGCAAAGTTTTCTCTAACTCGTCAGGTGGTGGAACAGGCACTAGCCACTCCACGCTACAAGAACAGCGTTCCCCAAAAGGCAAAGAACGAGCAAGTGCTGTTCGCCTAGCCCAGATGTTGGACAAGGCAAAGTATCGTGAGCGTTCTATCACCGAAGTCAAGAGCGTTCTGCCACAGGGTCGTCTGAAAACTCGTATCGCTATTCAGAACTCGGCTATGAAGTCAAAGGGTATTCACTCCGAACTTCCAGCGTGGCGACACACTAAGCGTAAGCATACTGACGACCCAACTCTCTCTATCGGAGTAATGGTGGACATTTCAGGTTCTATGTCGTCTGCTATGGAAAGTATGGCTACTACTGCTTGGGTTCTATCAGAGGCAGGTCGCAGAGTTCAGGCGAGAACTGCTATGGTCTATTTCGGTCAAGATGTATTCGCAACTCTCAAAGTTGGTCAGAAGTTGGAACAGGTTTCGGTCTGGTCAGCACCAGACGGAACGGAAGTTTTTGGGCGAGCCTTTGACGCTTTGGACGGACACCTAAACCTTGTCTATGGCGAGGGAGTAAAGTTGCTGGTCATTGTGTCGGACGGACACTACACAGGGAACGAAACAGAGAACGCAAAAAACGCTATCAAGATGTGTGCCGATAATGGCGTGGCTGTTCTCTGGCTCGCACCGAAAACAGGTTGGTCTGGTTCTATGGGTGGTGCGATTGTTGGTAAGAACGGAGTGGTCGTGGACAACCTAGATGTGGACGAGATTGCTAATGTGATTGGTAAGTCTGCGACCAACGCTCTACTGAAAGTTGCGTCTGGTATGTAAAGAACTCCGTTAGCAGATTGAGCAACTGCCCCCCAACTAATGCTCTCTGCTAACGGACTAGAACCCCCGATACTTTTTATTGTCCTTTCTTGTATCGGGGGTTCGCCTTTATCTTGGTTAGGTTGCTCGCCGACTATTTTTCATTTTTTCCAGATAAAGAAAAACACGCCGAAAAAAAGTTTTGATTAGGTATTGCGTATTCGTGAGAAGTGTGCTTTACTATTTCTTGTAAGCACTAACGAAAGGACAAAACCAAATGTGCGAAACTTGCGAAGTGAACATAGACAACGCTGATGACCGAGAACTACTACTACTCTCACTTGCTATTATCGGTGGGCTAGTGGACAACTATGTAGAGGACGGCTACTGCGACCCTGCTATGTATAAGGCTGTGAAGTTGGCAGAGCGTATCGCTATCAAAATGGAACTACCAGAAGTTGCCGAGAAGTTTGCTTTCCTAAAAATCCAAGCAGGAAATGTGGTTGAGGAAATCATTGAGCGTGAGGGTATGGACATACAGAGAGAGGATTGGTCATAATGCCAAACTGGGTCTATAACAGCGTTTCCGTATCTGGAACGAAAGAAACTATTGAGGCTTTCTACGAAAAGGCGATTGCCCCTCACCCAGAGAAGTTTGACGAGGCTACTGGCAAAGTTGTCTATACAGACAAGCCAGAGTTTTCTTTCTGGAACTTTGTTGCCCCACCAAAAGAGGCAGTAGAGAGTGGCGAATACTTTGGCGTTCACGGCTGGTCAGAGGGTGGGAAACAGGGCGACACTCCTACCAACTGGTATAACTGGAACAATGAAAAGTGGAATACCAAGTGGGACGCTTGTGATGCCTATGCCGAAACCACTATCAACAAAGACGGAAGTGCCGACATAAGCATTTCTTACAACACGGCTTGGTCTATTCCCGAACCTGTTATGGAGGCTATGGTCAAGCAACACCCAGAACTCACTTTTGATTTTTCGTGCGAAGAAGAACAGGGTTGGGGTGCTGAGTATTCAGGCTCGGACGGCGAGTTGGTGGAAACTAAAACTTGGGACATACCCGACAGCCACTCCGACTATGTAGAGCGTGATAACGAGGACGGCTGTATCTGTTCTCACTACGAGGACGAGAGCGATTGGTATGCCGATTGCCCGAGAGAAACCAAAGAGTTCTTTGTTGAGATTACACGGACATACAAAGTCATAGCCAAAGACGCTGAACAGGCGTGGGAACTAGCGAACGATACTGCTGACGGCTTGGAACTACAAGGGGACGAAACTACCTGCGTGGTCAAGAACGAGAACGGACAGCGTTTGTATCCGATAGCAGAGAACGGCGTGGAGTGATGAGCGAACAGGTGATACGGATACGGCTCGGTCATACGAGCGACCCTTACACAGAACTAACTAACGGCTCGCTTGGGACAAAGACAGGTGAATACACCGACCCTTGGGGAGGTCTGACTATTCGTGTGAAGTGGGACAACGGGTCTGACCTGAGCCTACTTGACGGACACGACACTTGGACGGAGTTCACAGATGATTAGCACTAAGACGGGGACGACCCTGCTGGAAACGGAACTTGATTGCCAAGAGTGTGGTGCGATAGTCGTGGACATTTATGAGGTTCACGGAGTAGCAGACGGACGAGGCTACATTTGTTGTTATGAATGTGGCGACCCAGCAGAGGTTGAGGTTGAGTGGTGATTTTTCATTTTTTCCAGATACAAAAAAACTTTTCCAAAAAACTTGTGAAATGAACTTGACTTATCAAACCAACCTGTGCTTTACTTATAGAGCAACACACCCAACGACAATACTAATGAAAGGCAAGTCCAATGGGAACAGCAACTAAGAACCAAAGCACCACCACTATCAGCACCACAACTCCAAATGTGGTAGTCCTGAAACCAGCACTCCAAAAGCAAGTAAAGAACTTGCGTGATGGGCGTGATTTAGGCAAGCAAGCAAAAGAGATGAGCGAGAACGCTCGTCAGATGTTGCTTGACGCATTAGGTCAGATTACTTCTGAACTGATTGGAACTGACGCTAAGGGAAAGCGTCTGATTGCTGTAAAGGTAATCCCCTCCTCCGAAAAGATTGACTTTGAGCGTATGGCAATAGAGAACCCAGAACTCTATGAACTTGTCCAGACCTACAAAGTCGCCAAAGGTGCTGGTCAGCCTACTCTGCGAGTAGATGTTCTCTGACCAGAACTAGCAAAGCAACACCCCATAACTAAATAATCCCCCCCCCCAAAGAAAACGCTGGCAGAGAAATCTGCTGGCGTTTTTCTTTTGGCGTGAGGGTCGCAGATTATTTTTCATTTTTTCCAGATAAACAAACACGAAAGACTTGTGCGAAGTTGCTTATACCTGTATAGTCGCTTGTATGAATACTTTACTTCTTATCCCTGTTGCTTACTTGCTAGTCGTCAGCGTTCCTATCGTTATCGCTGACCTACGCTTCGCACGAGTGCCTAACAAATACACTCTTCCTGCTCTCTACCTCTGGCTAATCTGTGCCACTACCTACGCTGTTCTATCTGGCGATTGGCTCTGGTCGCTTATCTTGCCTATCGTCTTTGGAGTAGCAACTTTGCTCGTTGGAGTTTATTTTGGTGGCAAGGGAACTATTGGTATGGGTGATGTGAAGTTGCTCGTCTTTATGGGTCTATCTCTATCTTGGAAGTCTGCTTGGGTCTGGTTGCTACTTCCTGCTGGCTCGCTGGTAATCGCATTTGTGATTTTTGCTTTCTACTACTTCACACGAACAAACAAACTTTCCATAAGACTTGCCCCTGCTATCTATCTCGTGTATCTTATTCTTACAGCCACACTATTTATCAACTGAAAGGACAACTGAAAATGCTAATGCGACACGCACTAGGCGAGGTTTTACGAGAACTCCGAACTGAAAAGGGCTGGACACTACGAGCCACAGCAAAGAAGTCTTGTATGGCTCTGGGCTACCTAAGCGAGGTTGAGCGTGGACACAAAGAGGTTTCGTCAGAAATCTTGGACACCCTAACTCACACGCTAGGTTTCCAAACACACGAGGTAATCATCTTGGCTGGATACCGACTAGGTGGCTTGGACAGAGTGCCAAACACACCGAGAGAACTTATTGAGCAATACACCGACTTAGTGGCTCGCTAAGAACACCGAGAGAATAGGAAAAACAAAATGGGTATGGATGTTTATGGAAAAAACGCCGTCAATAAAACGGGCGAGTATTTTCGCCGTAATGTCTGGGGGTGGCGACCACTCTGGGACTACTGCTTAGACCAACACGGCGAACTTGCTGGCAAGGTAGAACACGGACACAGCAACGACGGGGACGGGCTTGACGGCGAGGACAGCGTGGAGTTGGCTCGCTTGATAAAGACGGCTCTCGCTGACGGCTCGGCTAGTACCTACATTGAGAAACGCAACTCCTACCTCGCTGGCTTGGAACGGCTCGCTTGCGACCTGTGTGAGGGAACGGGTATCCGTTCTGACCAAGTGGGAGTGGAGAACGGAATGCCTGACCGAGAGTTGCCGATAGAGATGAAAATGCTGACGGGTCGTTCGCACGGGTTCTGTAATGCTTGCTCTGGTGAGGGTAAGACGGACGATTGGGCAACACACTACTTCCTAGACCTTGATGACCTAGCCGAGTTTGCCGAGTTTCTGGAAAACTCTGGTGGGTTCTCAATCTGCTAAACCAACCTGAAAAGGAAACACCTAGTCAAGTGTCTAAACTGACTAACTTTTTTTATCTGCTGGCTCGCTAACTATTTTTCATTTTTTCCAGATAAACCACGAAAATAAACTTGCTTGTGTCTGTGGTTGTGATTAGTATGAACTTATGGAAACTAATGAAACCTTATGTGCCTCTTGTATAGAGGCTGGCGTGGATACCCCTGCTATCGCAGACTATCTACCAAACGCACCTCTGTTCGCATCTAGACCTATCTGCCACGAGTGCTACCTTACAGAGGCTTACGACAACGACTATCCAAACAACTACAAGGCAGATTATCTAGGAGTGCTGAACTAATGTCTGATAACTATCCAGAAGGCTCAATGAAGGGTTCAGGTATCTATTCGCAGGAAGTTTCATACGACGAGTTTGAGTGTGAGAACGAGGAGTGTGGCAAAACCAACGAGGCTGGTGATACCTCTACTGATGATTGGGGCAACTACGCTATTGAGTGTGAGTTTTGTGGCTCTACCTATCGTGAGAGTAGCCTCTCTGATGATAGAGATGATTACGAGGCTGACCAAGACAGAGATGATTACGACCCAAGAGATTAGGTAATCAACACGACTAGACCTGCTTAGGCAGGTTTAGTTTTTTATCTCGCAGGTCGCTAATCATTTTTCATTTTTTCCAGATACAACACACCGAAAAAATCAAAATGAACTTGACGAGAGTTTGTGGATTGCTATACTGAACTTACCCAGATAGAGAGGACAACCAAAATGGGCAAACTAACAGAGTTGATGATTGCTAACACCGAGTTATCACTAGACCGAAAAATCGCTTGGCACTTACAAGGCAACCACTATCCACCTATTCCATTGGTAATGGTTGAGACCTGTGTTCAGGCAATAGAGTTAGCACGGCTCGGCTATTACACGGCAGAAGTAAAGTTGCCGACAGTAGAGGGCAAAGACGGCAAGCCGTTCCAGATTACTTGGCAAGGTAGCGACACCGCACCCGTATCGGCTATCGTTGAGAGCCACCACCTAGACGGCTTTATCCAAGACGGCGAGGACTAAAATGGGAGACCGCTCATACATACAGATTGAGAGCCACCGATTTTCCTCACCGATAGTCTTTTACGGACATTGGTCAGGCACGGATAACCTTACGGCAGTAAAAAATGTTCTGGCTCGCACGGCTCGCATTGGAGACCCGTCTTACCTAACCGCTCAACTATTTCACGGGTTCGCTATGGAACTCGGCGAGTATGACGGCTCGCTAGGGTTCGGGATAGAGAGCGGACACCTAACGGGTGGGGAGTGGTCGGACAACCCTATCGTTGTCGTCAATGCCGATACAGGAGAGTATGCCTATGACGGAGAGGTATTTAGCGAGTTTGTGTCGCCCGTAGCCGATAAAGCGTTGCTATGGAATAAAGATGTGCCGTTCTGGTCAAACACCTAGACGGATACCTAAGCCCTAGTCGCTTGTCCCCTATCCAAGCCGACTAGATGAGAGAGCAGGTTAGTTAGTAAAGTCTCCCTTTACTAACTGCCTGTTTTTTTGCCGTTTTTGGGTCGCAGATTATTTTTCATTTTTTCCAGATAAAGCCAGCAAACTTCTCACTAATAATCAAAAGTTAGTTTTGGATACGATAATCTTTATTTAGGCAAACGCCAAACAAACTGATAGATAGGAAACTCTCTCAATGGAAACTACTAACAAAACTCTAACTCTCCAATACGAGTTGTCTAATACTTGCTCTTGCGAAGATTATGACGAAGATACAGACACTTCATCACCTAGCGAGTATTGCTATGGTTGTTTTGACGACGACCTAGACAACATCAAACACGACCTAATGAACAAGTGGCTAGTTGCTAACGAGTTTGAGTTAGACACGCCTATCAAGATTATTGGCTCACGAATGACTTGGCGTGGCGTGGGTGGATACAAGATTACGACACCAGAAAATCTAGTTTCATCTCTCACGGGAGATTATGACTTTACACTTCGTTTCTACACCAGCACCGACTACAAGACCCTAAAAGTTGTTCGCTCATCTCACGACGAGTTAGGTGCGAGTTTTGAGTTTGAGCAAGCGACACAAGACGAGTTAGACGAATACGAATACTAACTAACTTCACACCAAGATAGTCCCCTTGATTAGTCAGGGGGATTATTTTTTATGTTCGGGTTTGCTAATCATTTTTCATTTTTTCCAGAAGAAGTAATCTTTACTTCATTAGAAGTCAGCAAAAATGTCCCCCCCTAGATTTATCATTGACTTATGTCTAATACAAACTCACACAAGCCTCTCCCTGAACTTCCAGATAAGAGCGTCTTACAACCACTCACACGAAACATCACCGAACTCAACTTCGCTCGCCGAGTAGAGATTTTAGAAAATGGTTGCTGGCTGTGGCACGGAAGTTTCTCTCTACCTAGTAAAGACCGACCAACTCGCCAACCTTTACTATGGGCAGGGCAGGGTCGCCTAAATGGCAAAATGGTAATGGCACACCGATACGCTTACGAGAGCCGACTAGGCAAGTTGCCAGACCAGCGATACTATGCCTTAGAGCGAACCTGTGAGCAAGAACTATGCGTGAACCCTAGACACTATGAACTCACACACCGAAAAAAGTTAGCACTAGCGTCAAGACCTATGCTGATAGCGTCTGTATTGGCTAATCCAATGTGCCGAAATGGGCTACACGAACGAACTCCCGAAAACACCGTTATTCACAAGGTAAAGGGTGGCACTCGCCGAACTTGTCTGCCTTGCCAAAAAGTATCTGCCAAAAAGGCTAGTCAAAAGCACTACGCCAAGAAAAAAGCAGAGAAAAAATAAACCACTAGAACTCATACGCCCAGCCCACAGCGAGCGTTTTTCTCCTTAGTGATTTTTCATTTTTTCCAGATAAAACAAAAAAACTTTTGATAAAAAGTTATTTAGCTCCGGTCGCCAGATGTATTCTATTTATGTAATGCTCCACCAACTTAGTAGATAGGATACCGAGATGTGCCGTTGCGAAGACCGCCCTTGCTGTGGCTGCGACCAAGAAGTCAGCAGATACGACCACGAACCAGATTACGACGCCGAGCGTGAGCGTTTGGAAATGGATTGGGACGAAGAAGGTGAAGACGAAGACGAAAACGAAGACACCGAAACTTCTGTCTATCCCGAAGACCAAGACTTTCTAACTGATTAGTCAAGACACCAAAAAGATACCTTGCTAGAAATAGCAGGGTATTTTTTTGCCCAGCCCATAGCGAGCCTCTGTTGCCCTAAAACATTTTTCATTTTTTCCAGAAGATAGCATAAAACTTTGTAAGAAGTTGGAACTATTCTTTTCGATCTGTGCTTTGATAGTTATGTAAGCAACACCAACCCAAACACCGACCAGATAGGAAAATCAAGATGATTGATTGGTTTGATACAGAACTAGCAGTAGATAACGCTAAGGGTATCGCTTTCGATACTTGCCACAAAATCTATGTCTTGCTAGATGATGAGCAGGTTCAGCAAATGCGAGAGTATGAGTATGACCTTATTCACACCAGCGAAGAGATGACCCCAAGCCAAATGCTCGCTACGCTAAAAGAGTGGTTTGAGAAGTCTTGCTCGTTGCGTTTTATCGAAGCGGTAGAAACTAACCACGAAGACGCCAACGCAGGCTTTACCACGCTGATTGAGCAGGGTGCTACTGACCGAGAAGAGTGCGAAGAGTGCTATTCGCTAGATTGTAATGGCGATTGCGATTACGACGAAGAGCCAGAAGACGACGACGAAGACGAAGAGTAGTCAAGTCCCCCTAGACAAATAATCCCCTTGATGAGAAGTCAGGGGGATTATTTTTTGGCAGGTGGTTCGCAGGACATTTTTCATTTTTTCCAGATAACTCACAAAACACGGGAACTTTTATCGCTAGTCGGGAGTAGTATCTATGTAGCAACACAAACCGAACGATAGGAAACCAAATGTCCCAAAATACAAAATGCCTAGCCTGTCTAGCAACCTTTACCAACTCCTACAACTTGTCCTTCTGTGGCGAGTGTGGTGCTGACCCACAATACCTA
>Ga0114981_10000013_pt1 | contig 89823 bp, 83 predicted proteins | sample S_140806_MF_Meta_FD_87028 | JGI IMG/M metagenome (GOLD analysis project Ga0114981, IMG submission 87028) | Freshwater microbial communities from Lake Simoncouche, Canada to study carbon cycling - S_140806_MF_MetaG | ecosystem: Environmental > Aquatic > Freshwater > Lake | place: Lake...
CCCTTTCAACATTAAAATTTAAATATTCTTTTTTTCGAAGAACACTAATGTTCACAACGCTTCCAGCATCACCCTTCAACATTTTCATAACACCGTCGTTGTTCAACGATTTTCCGGAAATATCTTTTCCATCTACTTGAACAATGCGGTCGCCGGACTGAATTCCCGCGCGGAAACTTGGTCCAAAGGGAACAACGCGGTTCACCATAAGTGAGTCGCGAAGGATTAAAAATTCAACACCAACACCCTCATACGAACCGGACATTTCCTCTTTTGCTTTGGCGTATTCTTCAGGGTTTAAATAGTAGCTGTGTGGATCTAAATTTTTAAGAATTGACGCGATGGCATCGTCGATGATTTTCTTTTTATCTACGCTGTCTACGTAGTTGTCTTCAATAAAATCGATAAGACTAACAAGTTTGTTTGGATTGTCTTCCTTCCCTGTTTTTATTGTAAGAATATTTTTATCGGCAAGAAGAGTTCCAAGAAGAATTCCAACGATTAATACAAAAGCATAATACAATGGCTGTAAAGGCGATTTGCCAGATTTTTCGTTTTGTATTTCTTCAGACATGTTTTTGTTTCGAAGTGGAAAAGATAACGTTATTCTGGCAATTCTCGTTGGACAACTTCTACTCCAGAATTTCTTAAAAAATCTATTGCCGTTGTGTCTTTGTAGGCGTTTAAGTAAACCATTCGGGTAATTCCCGATTGAAGAATAAGCTTACAACAGTCCTTACAAGGACTAAGTGTTATGTATAATGTTGAACCGTGCGCGTTGTTTGTAGACTTCGCTACCTTGAGAATAGCATTGGCTTCAGCGTGTAAGACGTACCAATGAGTTTCGCCCTCATCGTTTTCACACGCATTTGGAAATCCGCTCGGCGTGCCGTTGTATCCGTCTGAAATAATGACTCCATTTTTCACAAGTAATGCCGCTACTTGTTTTCGCGTGCAATGCGAAAGTTTAGCCCATTCTTTAGCCATGCGCAAGTACGCGAGGTCGTACCTCAGTTGCTTTTGCTCTTCAGCCGTGGGCATGGAAAAAGTCTAAGAAAGAAAAATTAATATTCGTCTTCGTTGAAGAAGAAATCTTCTTTTGTCGGGTAGTCTGGCCAAATGTCTTCGATGCTCTCGAAAACTTCTTCTTCGTCTTCTAGTTGTTGAAGATTTTCAACTACTTCCAACGGTGCTCCAGCACGCATGGCGTAATCAATTAATTCTTCTTTTGTTGCGGGCCAAGGCGCGTCTTCGAGATATGAGGCCAATTCTAAAGTCCAGTACATAGTAGTAACGCTTAAGGTTTTTTACGTAACGCGAATATAACATTTTTGAGCGCGCACGCAAGAAATGATTATTTCGTGAGCTTCGGCATACGCCCTTTCTTATATACGTTGCGGACTACAGGCGTTTTTTTACGTAGTTCTTTTTGCTCCTCTTCACTCAAATGAGTAATGTTCTGACACTCTTCTGAGCAGCAATTCTCGTATTTTTCTTTGCATGTGTTGCATTGAATGAAGAGAATGTGGCAGCCTAAGTTCAAACAATTGGTATGATGATCGAAGGGTTCTCCGCATTGATGACACGCTGCAATTACCTCATCTGAGATTCTTTCCGCAAGGCGTTCGTCGAATACAAAGTTTACACCCTTGAATTTTATATCTAGGTTATTTGCTTTGGCATCGCGGGCGTATTTAATGATTCCACCTTCCAGGTGATACACATTTTCGAATCCCTTGTGTTTCATGTAAGCCGAAGCTTTTTCACAGCGAATTCCTCCAGTGCAGTACATGAGCACCTTTTTGTCTTTGTCGTTTTGAAGAATATCTTCAACAATATGAAGCTCTTCGCGGAACGTGTCAACGTCAGGACAGATAGCCCCTTCAAAATGTCCAACCTCACTTTCGTAGTGGTTGCGCATGTCAACAACAACAGTGTTTGGATCTGCGAGTTGTTGATTCCACTCTTCAGCGTTTAAGTATTTTCCAGTGTTTGACGGATCGAAATCTGGATCTTCAATTCCGTCTGCAACGATTTTGTTTCGAAGTTTTACTTTCAAGGCATAGAACGATTTTCCTTCGTCAACAGCGGTGTTCAGACGAATGCCGTTTAGGAAATCTATGGTGAAAAGATCTTCAACAAACGTTTTGAAATTTTCAGTTGGAACAGAAATTTGCGCGTTAATTCCTTCCGAAGCTATGTATGTTCTTCCAAGAACATTAAGCTCCTTCCAACGCGCGAAAAGCCTGTCGCGAAAGCTTTGCGGATCTTGAATCTGATGGTATTTGTAAAATGAAACTGTCGTGCGCGGCGTGCTCTCTGCGAGCATGCGTTGGCGCAGGACGCGCTTATCTTCTGTGTTGTATAATTTTTTCACCTGAACAAGTATAGATTATTCTAGATGCTGCAAAGTTAAACCTGAAATTAGATTTCAAACTGAGTTATGTCATCCAACTTTTTTCGAATGAAATCAATATCCATAGAGGTTACCAATTCCATTCTGAAGGGCTTGAAATTCGGAATTCCTTTGAAGTAATTGGTGTAGTGTCTTCTCATTTCGAGAATACCGAGCTTTTCTCCTTTCCAACGAAGAGAAAATTCGAAGTGACTTTTACATGCCTCAACGCGTTCGGCGATGGTCGGTGGTGGAAGCAATTCCTGTGTTTTGAAGTAATGCTTAATCTCTCGGAATATCCACGGATAACCAATGCTGGCTCTGCCAACCATGATTCCATCTACACCGTATTTGTTTTTGTATTCCCACGCTTTTTCAGGTGAGTCGATATCGCCGTTTCCGAAGATGGGAATGTGAATTCGAGGATTTTCTTTGATTTTCGCAATGAGCTCCCAATTGGCTTCGCCTTTGTACATCTGAACACGCGTTCTTCCGTGAACAGTGAGCGCGTGAATACCAATGTCTTGAAGGCGTTCAGCAACTTCTTCAATATTCTTCGAACCTTCGTCCCAACCTAAACGTGTTTTCACGGTAACCGGAAGTTTGGTCGCTTTCACAACAGCGTCGGTCATGGCTATCATTTTCGGAATGTTCTGCAGAATGCCTGCCCCAGCGCCTTTGCAGGTGACTTTCGAAACGGGACAACCGTAATTGATGTCTAAGAGATTTGGATTTACCGATTCAATGATTTCGGCACTTTTTACCATGGATTCAATTTCGCTTCCGAAAATTTGAACACCAATGGGTCTTTCGTACTCGAAGATATCGAGCTTCATTCTGCTTTTTACAGCATCGCGAATAAGTCCTTCACTGCTAATAAATTCGGTATACATAAGATCCACGCCTTGTTCTTTGCAGACCATGCGGAAGGGCGGATCGCTCACATCTTCCATGGGAGCGAGTAGCAAAGGAAATTCAGGAAGTTCAATATCACCAATCTTTACCACGTGCTTGGGTTTAGATGGTCATAATGTCTTTGTCTTTCGCGGCTAAGACTTCATCTACTTTTCTGTTGAACTTGTCTGTAAGTTCTTGAACCTTCGACTCTCCTGTTTTTGCTTCGTCTTCAGGAAGACCGTCTTTCTGCGCTTGCTTAATGAAGTCTAACGCTTCTTTGCGCGCGGTGCGAATTCCAACACGCGCATTCTCACCTTCAGAGTGTGCACGCTTTGATAAATCACGACGGCGTTCTTCAGTCAACATGGGAACAGCAATCATGATTACATCGCCGTTGTTTTGTGGATTCAAACCGAGGTTTGCTTCCATAATTCCCTTAGAAATGGCATTCAACATACCTTTTTCCCACGGTTGAACATTGAGTGTTCTCGCGTCAGGAGTGGTTACGTTTGCTACATTTTTCAACGGGGTCATGGTTCCGTAGTAGTCTACGCGCACACCGTCTAACATGACAGGGCTTGCCTTGCCAGCGCGCACTTTATTCAATTCGCTTTCTAAGTGAGTAATGGTTTTACTCATTGCTTCTGCGGCCTCGTCGAGGGCCATTTTAACTTCTTCAGACATACTCTTGTTCTGCTTTAAAATTCTACTTTGGTTCCAATGTTTTCGCCAGAAACTAAATTTAGAAGGTTTCCTTCTTTGTTCATGTCGAAAATGATAATCGGCAATTTATTTTCGTTACACAAGGTGAAGGCCGTCATGTCCATGACGTTCAAACCCTTTTCATATACTTCGTTGAAAGTAACGGTTTCGTATTTTGTTGCGGTAGGATCTTTCTCTGGATCTGCCGTGTAGATGCCGTCTACACGTGTTCCTTTCAACACAACATCGGCTTCAATTTCTATTGCACGAAGTGATGCAGCCGTGTCGGTTGTGAAGAACGGATTTCCTGTTCCTGCTCCGAAAATGACAACACGATTTTTCTCTAAATGTCTTACCGCTCTTCTTTTGATGAAGGGCTCGCAAATTTGTTTCATCTCAATGGCGCTTTGCAAACGCGTTGGAACGTGTGCCGACTCCAAAGCGCTTTGAAGGGCCATGCTGTTAATCATGGTGGCTAACATACCCATGTAATCGCCTTGCGTGCGCTCCATTCCGCCTTGCTCTGCTTGAACACCGCGGAAGATATTTCCACCACCGATGACAATGGCGACCTCAACTCCTTTTTCCCAAACAGCTTTGATTTCTTGCGCGTATTGCATGATGCGAGCGTTATCAATTCCGAACTGTTTGTCGCCCATTAAGGCTTCACCACTTAATTTTAGAAGAATGCGTTGGTATTTCATACTTCGCGAAGTTAGTGAATTAGGTCATTCTGCGCCCTATCTTCGCGAACGATTCTACACGATTTATGGAATACGATTTTAGAAATATTGAAGCAAACTGGCGCAAGAAATGGGCGCAGGACGAGTCTTATAAAGTTACCGAAGACCCGAATAAGAAGAAATTTTATGTCTTAGACATGTTCCCTTATCCAAGCGGTGCAGGGCTGCACGTGGGCCATCCGCTGGGGTACATTGCGTCTGATATTTATGCTCGCTACATGCGTCACAAGGGTTACAATGTGTTGCATCCGATGGGCTACGATTCTTTCGGATTACCCGCAGAACAGTACGCGATTCTAACCGGACAACACCCAGCGAAGACAACAGAACAAAACATTGAACGTTACCGCGAACAGCTCGATAAGATTGGGTTTTCCTACGATTGGAGCAGAGAAGTTCGAACGAGCTCTCCGGGTTATTACAAGTGGACACAATGGATTTTCGGATTGTTGTTCAACGCGTGGTACGATTTAGATTCGAATAAGACAAGACCCATTTCAGAGCTGATTGCAAAGTTTGAAGAGAACGGTTCATACGGCGTGAATGCTCATATGGACGAAGAGTGGTGGAAGACTTATTTGTTGGAAGCAGATCATATTTTCTCTTCTCATTTCGAAGGAGAATTCACAGACACCGACTGGAAAAGCATGAGCGAAGCGCAAAAGGAAGCGTTGCTGATGAATTATCGCGTGTCTTATTTGGCGGACTCGTTGGTGAACTGGTGCCCTGCATTAGGAACAGTGCTAGCTAACGACGAAATTAAAGACGGCGTGAGTGAGCGCGGCGGACATGCCGTAGAGCAAAAGAAAATGCGTCAATGGAGCATGCGTATATCAGCCTATTCGGAACGATTGATTTCCGATTTAGACACGATAGATTGGCCCGATAACATTAAAGAAATTCAACGCAACTGGATTGGAAAATCTTCCGGAGCTCGCGTGCGCTTTCAGGCGGAGAAAGAAGTGACGATTGAAGTTTTCACAACACGTCCGGATACCCTGTACGGAGTATCATTTTTAACGCTTGCACCCGAACACGAAAGTGTAGAAGTCTTGACCACAGCGGAACAGCGCGACGCGGTAGCTGAATATGTTGCGAATTCCAAGTTGAAGACAGAGCGCGAACGCATGGCCGAGAAGAAAATCTCAGGTGTGTTCACGGGAAGCTATGCTATGCATCCTTTGACAGGAGAGCAAATTCCAGTTTGGATAGGCGATTATGTGCTGGCAGGCTATGGAACGGGAGCGGTCATGGCTGTTCCAGCGGGGGATCAGCGCGACTATGATTTCGCGAAGCATTTCAACCTAGAAATAAAAAACATTTTTGCTGAATCTGATTTGTCAGAAAAGGCAGAAACTTCAAAAGATGCGCTGTTAGCGAATTCAGATTTCTTGAACGGGATGAATTACTACGCTGCATTTGATGCGGTGTGCGTGCGTTTGATGGAAATTGGTGCGGGAGAAAAGCGAGTGAACTATAGACTTCGCGATGCGGTGTTTAGTCGTCAGCGCTATTGGGGAGAGCCGTTTCCGATTTATTATGAAAACGGAATTCCGCGATTAATTGAAACAGAAGAACTGCCTACGCAATTGCCCGATGTAGACGCGTATCTTCCAACAGAATCAGGCGAACCGCCGTTGGCTCGTGCAACGAATTGGGAAAGAAACGGCATGCCAATGGAGTGCAACACCATGCCAGGTTGGGCGGGATCTTCTTGGTATTTCTTGCGTTACATGGACCCGAACAATCATTCGGTTTTTGCATCGGAAGAACGCATTAAATATTGGGGACAAGTAGACTTGTATATGGGCGGAGCCGAGCACGCAACCGGACACTTGTTGTATTCTCGTTTTTGGACGAAAGTGTTGTTCGACTTGGGATACATACCGTTTAACGAACCGTTCAAGAAGATGATTAACCAAGGAATGATTCTTGGGCGCAGCAGTTTTGTTTACCGCATAAAAGACAGCAACACCTTCATTTCTTTCGAAAGAAGAAAAGAGTTTGAAACACAGCGCTTGTATGCAGACATTTCATTGGTTGACAATGATAAATTGAATATTGAAGGATTTAAGAATTGGCTTCCAGAATACGCAAACGCAGAATTCATGTTGAATGAAAACGGCGAATACACCTGCGGTTGGGAGGTTGAGAAAATGTCGAAATCGAAGTACAACGTTCAAACTCCGGATGAATTAATAGAGAAGTTCGGCGCAGACACCTTGCGTTGCTACGAAATGTTCTTAGGTCCAGTTGAGCAAAGCAAACCGTGGGATACTAAAGGGATAAACGGCGTTCATAATTTCTTGCGTCGTTTCCACCGCTTATTTCTAGAGAACGAAACGTTCTCTGTTTCTTCGGAAGAAGCCACTGCGGCTGAAATGCGCGTGGTTCACAAGACCATAAAAAAGATTACTGAAGACCTAGAGCGTTTCTCTTGGAACACCGTTGTTAGCGCATGCATGATTGCGACCAATGAGCTTACAGACCTGAAATGCAACAAACGTCAGGCGTTAGAGCCTTTGGTTGTTTTGCTTTCTCCGTATGCCCCTCACTTGGCTGAAGAGCTTTGGAAGAACTTGGGTCATTCAACTTCAGTGATGAATGAATCATGGCCGATTGCTGAGAACAAGTATTTGGAAGAAGATAATTTCGAATATCCGATTTCATTCAATGGAAAAACGAGGTTTTTCTTATCGCTTCCCGTGGCCATGAGTGCTGCAGACGTTGAGGCGCAGGTGATGGCGCACGAAAGCACAGCGAAGTATTTGGAAGGAAAAACCCCGAAAAAGATTATTGTTGTTCCAAAACGTATTGTGAATGTAGTTATGTAGCACTACCTTTGGTAGTCCCATGATTTCCCGTTCCACCATAGATCGAATTTTTCAGGCCATTCTTATTGAAGATGTGGTTGGAGAGTTTGTTCATTTGAAAAAAAGCGGGTCTTCTTATCGCGGCCTTTCTCCGTTTGTGAATGAAAAAACACCGAGTTTTTTCGTTGTTCCAGCGAAAGGAATTTACAAAGATTTCAGTTCGGGAAAAGGCGGAAACGCCATTGATTTCCTCATGCAGCACGAGAAGCTTACCTATCCGGAAGCCTTGCGCTGGTTGGCCAACAGGTACAACATTGAGATTGAAGAAGAGAGTCAGACGGATGAACAAAAGGCTGAAAAAAGCGAGCGCGAGCAACTTTCTGTTGTTACGGATTACGCCAATAAATACTTCCAAGATCAGATGTACAATTCAGAAATGGGAAGAGCCATTGGGCTTTCTTATTTCGAATCGCGCGGATTTCGTGAAGACACACTGAAGAAATTTCAGTTGGGCTATTGCCCAGATGGGTGGGACAAGATGTCCCAAGCAGCGCTGTCTGCAGGGCATTCGTTGACTTATTTGTTGAAGACCGGTTTAACGCGTGAGAAGGACGGCTCGCCGTATGACTTCTTCCGCGGAAGGGTGATGTTCCCCATTCACAATGTGAGTGGAAAGGTGATTGCGTTTGGTGGAAGAACACTGAAGGCAGAGAAGGACATTGCGAAGTATTTCAATAGTCCGGAAAGCGATCTCTATCACAAGTCGAACACCTTGTATGGTCTGCACCTCGCGAAGAACGCGATGGTGAAGGAAGACAACTGTTTTTTGGTTGAAGGGTATACAGACGTGATTGCGCTTCACCAAGCTGGAGTAGAGAACGTTGTTGCAAGTAGCGGAACAAGTTTGACCGAAGGGCAGATTCGTTTGATTCGTCGTTTCACTCAAAACATTACTATTCTATACGACGGGGACAAAGCTGGAATAAAAGCGAGTTTCCGAGGCATTGACATGATATTGAAGGAAGGGATGAACGTTCGCGTTTCATCGTTTCCAGATGGTGATGATCCGGACAGTTATTCTAGAAAGCACAGCAGTGAAGAGATTCAGCTGTATGTGAAGGAAAACGCAAAGGATTTCATTCGATATAAAACGGCCTTACTTCTTGAAGAAGTGGGCAACGACCCCATAAAAAAAGCGGGTCTTATTCGTGGAATAGTTGACAGCATTGCGCTGATTCCAGATGCTATTAAGCGTTCGGTTTTTGTACAAGACTGCTCGCAAATTATGGGTATTGGAGAGTCTGTTCTGTTCTTAGAGCTGAACAAATCGCTTCAAGAAAATTTAAAGAAAGGCCCGGGAAAACCTACTTCTTCTGAAGAAGGCGGAGTTCACACAACTGTTGAAGCGCCCGTCCCAACTCCTTTTGATGAAACCGCACCGGTTGCCGATACGCTGAATGCCGAAGCGCAAGAGCGAGATTTCCTGCGCATTTTGTTGATGTACGGCGAGTATGAAATGCCCATTGAAATAGTGAATGAAGAAGGCAAGCGAGAAGTTATTCATTTATCGGTGGCAGATTATTTAATTGGAAATCTCGAACATGACTTCATGACGCTTCAGTCTGAAGTTTATTCAAAAATGTTAAAGGAGTATTTGGAATTGGTGAAGGACAATCAGATGCCTAGTCATCACAATTTTACTTCTCATGAGGAAGAGAGTGTTCGAAGCGAGGCGGTAAACGTGTTAACCACGCGTCACCAGATAAGTGAGAATTGGAAAACGAAACACGGCATATTAACGGAATCAGAGGAGTACGTCATAGGAAAGGCCGCGAAAGATTGTTTATTTCGTATGAAAATGCGCCACGTACAAATAGCCGCGAAAGCCATCGAATCTCAATTGGAAGGGGAATCGAACGAAGACGAGGTAATGATTTTATTGGCGGAAAAGAAACGTTTAGATGAGGTGCGAAAGCAATTAGCAGATAATTTTGGAACGGTGGTTTTATAAAAGAAAACATGGAAAAAGCAATGAGATACCCGATGCCAGGTGAGCGTTGGAAACATTACAAAGGAGGGGTTTACGAAATTATTACGCTAGCCAATCACAGTGAAAACCAAGAGGCCTTGGTTGTTTATAAATCCATTCCATTTGGATCTGTATACGCCCGTCCGCTTGCTATGTGGGAAGACGAGTGTGAGCTTGGACGCATTAAGTTCAAGCGATTTGAAGTTATTGAATAAGTTGAAAAGTCTATCGTTTGAAGTCAGGGTTTTGAATTAAAAAGCGCTGTATCTTCGACACAAATATTACTATATGTTTGAACGTAAAGAATTTAAAAAATATGCTACTGGCCACCTTGGTATCAATAGCACAGTGGTGAACGATGTGATCTCTCACATGTATGGTCCAGAGAACATGACAAGAACAGTTATTGAAGAGCGTCACATGCCTTTCCGTGAGGTAGATGTGTTTTCTCGTTTGATGGCTGATAGAATTATTTTCTTGGGAACTGAAATCGATGACTACATCGCGAATATTATTCAAGCGCAGTTGTTGTTTTTGGAAAGTACAGATTCTAAAAAAGACATTCAGATTTACATTAATTCTCCAGGAGGAAGTGTATACGCAGGACTAGGCATCTACGACACCATGCAATACATTAATCCAGATGTTGCAACCATTTGCACAGGCATGGCTGCTTCTATGGGAGCTGTTTTGTTGTGCGCTGGTCAAGCAGGAAAGCGCACAGGATTGAAGCATTCACGCGTTATGATTCACCAACCGTTAGGTGGCGCACGCGGACAAGCTTCAGACATTGAAATCACTGCACGTGAAATTCAAAAGTTGAAGAAAGAGTTGTATGACATTATTGCTACACACAGCGGTAAGACGTATGATCAAGTTTGGGCAGATAGCGATCGCGATTATTGGATGATTGCTTCTGAAGCCAAAGAGTACGGAATGATTGACGAAGTGTTAGAAAGAAAAGTATAAGAATTTCAACCCGAATAAAAGTAGAGACACGACCTTCGTGTCTCTATTTGTTTATAGACTATGAAGACTTTTTTTGTTGATGTTGTTGTTCCATTAGCACTTCCGCAAGTGCTTACCTACAGGGTTCCTGTGGCCTGGGAGAACTACGTACAGCAAGGGGTTCGCGTTGTTGTGCCGTTGGGCAAATCGAAGCGTTACACCGGAATCGTTTGGCGCGTTCACGAAGAAGTTCCGCAAGACTATGCCGCAAAGTATTTTGAAGAAGTGCTAGACGATGTTCCGGTAGTTTCAGAAACACAAATGAAACTGTGGGATTGGATTTCAAAATACTACGCCTGCACGCTCGGAGAAGTAATGACCGCAGCTCTTCCAAGCGGCTTGAAATTATCGAGTGAGACTGTTTATACAACGAAAGACTTATCTGTTGAATTAACACCGAATGAACGTTCGGTTGTAGATGTAATTCTCGAAAAAGACAGAGGTATGGGTGTTATGTCGAAAGACATACAACATGCATTGCCAAAGGTTTCCATTCATTCAACATTAAAAAATCTATTGAAGAAGAACGCCATTGCGTCGTTTGAAGAGGTGAAAGAGAAGTTCATTCCGAAACGAGTTTCTTATGTGAGTTTAGGAGAAAACGGGAATACAGACGAGCAGTTACAGCATCACTTTTCTGCTTTGGAAAAGCGCAATGCGGATAAGCAGATTCAGGTGCTCATGACCTTTTTGCAAATGAGCAAATGGGACGGAAACAGCGGAGAATCGGTGAAGAAGAAGGAACTTGAGATTCAATCGAAAACCGATGCCTCAGCCATTTCAGCATTGGTGAAGAAGGGAATTCTAGCCATTGAAGAACGCGCTGAATTGCGCATGGTGAGCGGAGATCATGAACTTCTTCCACTGCCTGTTCTGAGTGAATTGCAGCAAAGCGCCTTTGAAAAAATAAAAGCTCATTCGGGAGTGACGTTGTTGCACGGGGTTACCTCTTCCGGAAAAACAGAAGTGTATTTGCACTTAATGCAAGAGCAAATTCAGCAAGGCAAACAAGTGTTGTTGTTAGTTCCTGAAATAGCTTTGACTTCGCATTTGATCGATCGCATTCAGCGGTTTTTTGGAGTTCGTGTGGGCATTTACCACAGTGGCTACAGCACACATGAGCGCACAGAAGTTTGGCACAGAGTTCATTCTGAATTGCACAGATTCGATATAGTGCTTGGTGCACGTTCAGGTGTATTTCTTCCTTTCGAAAATCTTGGATTAATTATCGTAGATGAAGAGCATGAAGGAACGTTTAAGCAACAGGATCCGGCTCCACGTTATCATGCGAGAGACACTGCTATTAAACTAAGTGTGTTATCGAATGCGCAAGTGGTGTTGGGAAGTGCAACCCCTTCGTTGGAATCGTACTTCAATGCAACACAAAAAAAATATCAACTGGTTGAAATGTTCGAGCGGTATGGCAATGCGGTTCAACCTAAAATAGATTTTGTAAACCTTCGCTCTGAACTTCAGGCGAAGCGTATGCAGGGTGTTTTTTCTTCGATTTTATTGGAGGCTATAGACTCAACAGTAAAGGCTGGAAAGCAAGTGATTTTGTTCCAGAACCGCCGGGGATACACGCCTTTGTGGGAATGCGAAATGTGTCATTACACGCCAGAATGCAAGAACTGCGATGTGAGTTTGACATATCATAAATTTCATCATGAACTGCGCTGCCACTATTGCGGTCATCATGAAATTCCTGTTCAGCAATGTCCTTCATGTGGTGCAAACGCTTTCAAAATGTTAGGTGCAGGAACAGAACGCATTGAAGAAGAGTTGGGCGAGTGTTTGCCGCATTTGCGTATTTCTCGCATGGACTTGGATGTTGCGAAAGGGAAGCATGCGCACCATAAAATTATTTCTGAATTTGAAAGTGGAAAGACCGACGTGTTGATCGGAACGCAGATGGTGACGAAAGGTTTAGACTTTAGCAATGTTCATTTGGTGGGCATATTAAATGCCGATCGTATGCTGAAGCATCCCGATTTTCGCTCGATAGAACGTGCTTTTCAGATGATGGTTCAGGTTGCGGGAAGAAGTGGAAGACGCGAAGAACGAGGTCGAGTGTTAATACAAACGTATGCTCCAGAACACTGGGTTTTTCCGTTGATTGAAAACAATCAGTACGGACAATTTTTCGCGTTGGAGTTAGCAGAACGCAAGCAGTTCAGGTATCCTCCGTTTACACGAATGATAAAGCTTACCGTAAAGCACAAGGAACAAGGAGTGGTGCTTAGCGCAGCAGCAGAACTTGGCACGTGGTTCTTCAAATCGCTATTCGGAAATTATACGGGTCCTGAAACGCCCGCCATTGGCCGCGTGAACAACTACTACATTCAACAATTTTGGATACGGATTCCGAATGAAATAACACCAGCGCAAGTGAAGCGCTATCTCATAGATTGTTCACATTCACTCACGTCTCAACAGAAATATAAAATGGTTCGCGTGTCTATTGACGTAGACCCTATGTAAACAGCCGAGTTTCATTACCTTTGTTGGAAAGAATTAAAGATGGCTAAACAAGAGATAAATTGCTCGTTTTGTGGTAGAAAAAAGAGTGAGGTGAATGTTCTGATTGCTGGTGTTTCTGGACACATTTGCGACGACTGCGCGAGACAAGCCAACGAGATTGTAAAAGAAGAGGCTGTAGTTCCGAAAGAAGAATTTAGCACTTCGGAATTAATGAAGCCTATTCAGATCAGAGATTTTTTGAATGAATACATCATTGGTCAAGACGAAGCCAAGAAGGTGTTGAGCGTTGCAGTGTACAACCACTACAAGCGATTGTCGCAGCATGCGGCAGGTAAGCAAGATGACGAAGTAGAAATTGAAAAATCGAACATTGTATTGGTTGGAGAAACCGGAACTGGAAAAACACTTTTGGCAAAAACCATTGCGAAAATGTTAAACGTTCCCTTCTGCATTGCAGATGCCACCGTGCTTACACAAGCCGGTTACGTGGGAGAAGATGTTGAAAGTATTCTTTCTAGACTTTTACAAAGCGCAGATTTCGATGTTCAAAAAGCAGAACGTGGAATTGTGTTCATTGATGAAATAGATAAGATAGCACGCAAAAGCGACAACCCAAGTATTACGCGAGATGTAAGTGGTGAAGGCGTTCAACAAGCGTTGTTGAAATTGTTGGAAGGTGCTACGGTTAGCGTTCCACCGCAAGGCGGAAGAAAACACCCGGAGCAGAAGATGATTCAAATTGACACGAAGAATATTTTGTTCGTTTGTGGTGGAGCTTTTGACGGAATAGATAAACACATTGAACGTCGAATGAACACGGCTAGCATCGGTTATCGCAATGCGTTTACGGTGGAAGAACAAGGCGGATGGTTGCAATACATAGCCCCTGCCGATTTGAAACAGTTCGGATTAATTCCAGAATTAATTGGTCGTTTTCCGGTGTTAACATTTTTAAATCCATTGGACGAATCTGCATTGAGAAGAATTTTAACCGAGCCGAAAAACGCATTGGTAAAGCAATACGTGAAGTTGTTTGAAATGGACGGTGTGAAGCTTTCTTTCGAGAAGCAAGTGTTGGATTACATTGTAGAAAAGGCAATGACATACAAATTAGGCGCACGCGGATTGCGTTCAATCTGCGAAGCAATTTTGTTGGATCTCATGTTTGAAATTCCAAATCAAACGGAAGAAAAAGAATTCAAAGTAACGTTGGCTTATGCACGTGATAAATTTGAAAGTTCGAAATTAAGTCAGTTGAAAGTGGCGTAAAATGACGGAAGAAAAATCGACGGTGGTGGAAACACCACTCATGAAACAATTCAATGAGATTAAGGCGCAATATCCAGATGCGCTTTTGTTGTTTCGTGTGGGCGATTTTTATGAAACCTTCGGATCAGATGCCGTTGCTGCTTCACGCATTTTAGGAATTACATTAACCAAGCGGAAAAACGGCGTAGGAACTTACATAGAGTTAGCGGGCTTTCCGCACCATTCGTTAGATACGTATTTGCCGAAGTTGGTTCGTGCGGGAAACCGCGTGGCCATTTGCGATCAGCTCGAAGATCCGAAGCTTACCAAGAAAATTGTGAAGCGCGGAGTAACTGAATTGGTTACACCCGCGGTGAGTTATAACGAGAAAACATTCGATAGTTCGAACAACCAATTTTTGGCTGCGGTTGTTATGCGCGATCAGCAAGCGGGGGTTAGTTTTCTAGATATTTCCACTGGTGAATTTTATTTGGCGGAAGGAAGTACTTCCCACATTAACAAATTGCTTCAAAGCTTCCGCCCGAACGAAGTGCTTTTTCAAAAGCACGAAGATCAGCAGTTCCGTGAAGCGTTTGGAGACACGAAGTGGTTTACGTTTCGCATAGACGAATGGGTGTTTTCATTGGACTACGCGAAAGAAGTTTTGCAAAAGCAATTCGACACGAAATCGCTCAAAGGCTTTGGTGTTGAAGAATTGAAGCTAGGCGTAATTGCTGCCGGAACGATCTTGCATTATCTGAAAGACACGCAGCATCACAAGACGCAGCACATTCAAAAAATTTCTCGAATTGAAGAAGACACGTTTGTTTGGTTAGACCGCTTCACCATTCGAAATTTAGAGTTGGTGCATTCGAATTACGACGAAACAGCAACGTTGTTCTATACGCTAAATCACACGAGCACACCCATGGGCGCAAGACTTTTGCGACGTTGGGTGCTTATGCCGTTGAAAGACATTACTCAAATTGAAAAACGTCAGTTTGTAGTTGGAAATTTTGTTAAGAATGCAGAGTTGCTTGCTGAAACGCGCCTTCATTTGAATACGATTGGCGATGTTGAACGATTAGCTTCGAAAATTGCCACCGGGCGTGTGAATCCGCGCGAGCTTCTTCAGTTAGCGAAAGGCATGCAAACGGCAGAGCACATTCAAGCGCTGGGTGTAAATTCAACCAGCAAAGAAATTCAAGCGCTGTTCAATGTGTTGAAGCCTCTGACCGATTGGTGCAATAACATTTTCGAAAAGATAAATCCGGAAGCTCCTATGGCGCTGAACCGCGGTTCTGTTATTGCCGAAGGGGTGAATGCAGATTTAGATGAGCTTCGCAACTTGCAGAAATCGGGGAAAGACTATTTGCAAATGGTGCAAGAACGCGAAAGCGAACGCACTGGAATTCCTTCCCTAAAAATTGCTTTCAACAATGTCTTCGGATATTATTTGGAAGTGCGAAACACACACAAGGACAAGGTTCCGCCAGAGTGGATTCGCAAGCAAACGGTTACACAAGCCGAGCGATACATTACGCCAGAGCTGAAGGAGTACGAAGCGAAGATTACCGGTGCCGAAGACAAGATTTCAATTTTAGAAAATCAGATTTATCAATCGTTGATTGAAGAGACCTTGCCGCATTTGGTAAGTATGCAGTTGAACGCCCGCGTGCTTGCAGAGATTGATGCGCTGGCTTCTTTCGCAACTGTTGCGGTAGCGAATAAATATTGCGCGCCAGAGTTTACCGAAGAGAATAAATTAGAGATCGAACAGGGAAGACACGCCATTATAGAATTGCGCCTTCCGCCGAACGACCCGTATATACCGAACGACATTACGCTCGATAGAGATTCGCAGCAGATCATGATGATCACCGGACCCAACATGTCGGGTAAATCTGCTGTGCTGCGTCAAACAGCGCTCATTGTGCTGATGGCGCAGATGGGCTCTTTCGTGCCCGCGAAGCGCGTGAGAATGGGTATTGTAGACAAGGTGTTTACGCGTGTGGGGGCGAATGATAACATGAGCGCAGGAGAATCGACCTTCATGGTTGAAATGAATGAGACCGCGAGTATTTTAAATAATTTAAGTGATCGAAGTTTAATCTTATTGGATGAAATCGGAAGAGGAACTTCAACGTACGACGGCGTTTCCATTGCCTGGGCAATTGCGGAATATCTGCACGAGCACGGGCAGTTCAGAGCGAAGACACTCTTCGCAACGCATTACCACGAGTTGAATGATATGACGAATTTATTTCCGCGTATTAAAAACTTTAATGTGTCGGTTTCTGAAGCGAAAGGAAAAATTGTTTTTAGAAGGAAGTTGCAAGAAGGTGGAAGCAATCACAGCTTTGGAATTCACGTGGCGCAGTTAGCAGGAATGCCGAAAACGGTTGTGAATCGCGCGAATGAAATGCTTCATCAATTGGAAACGAAAAGAGGTGAAGCCCCTGCGGGGAAGGGAAAAGCGAGTGTTGTTCAAGGAGAAGAAAAAATGCAATTAAGCTTTTTTCAACTCGATGATCCAACGCTGGTTCAGATAAAAAAAGAAGTAGAAAAAATTGATATCAATACGCTTACTCCGGTTGAAGCTTTGTTCAAGTTGAACGAGATCAAGAAGATAGTGGGAAGCTAATTTGTATATTTGAGAATATAAAATAGAAAACATGGGATGTTCGAGTTGTGGAAGTAATGATGGTAGCGTTCCTAACGGCTGTAAAAGCAATGGTAATTGCGGAACCTGCAGTACAGGGAAGAAGGAAGTTTTCGACTGGTTGTCAGGAATTCCATTGGCAGACGGACTAAAGCCGTTTGACGTGGTTGAAGCGCGTTTTAAAAATGGTCGCAAAGCCTTTTTTAGAAAAGGAAGTTTAGAATTGTTTCAAGGTGATGTAATAGCGGTTGAAGCTTCTACAGGATACGATGTAGGAATTGTTTCTTTGGCAGGTGAGTTGGTTCGTGTTCAAATGAACCGCAGAGATGTCAAAGACAATTATGAGTTGAAACGCGTACTTCGAAAAGCAGTACAATCAGACTTCGATATCTGGCAAGCTGCCCGTCAGTTGGAAACAAGCACGATGACTCGTTCACGTGAAATTTCGCGCGAGCTGGGTCTTCAAATGAAAATTAGCGATGTGGAATATCAAGGCGATAAAACCCGCGCGATATTTTACTACACGGCCGATGACCGTGTAGATTTCCGGGAACTCATTCGCAAGTATGCTGAAGAGTTCAAGGTGCGCATTGAAATGCGCCAGATTGGACTTCGTCTTGAAGCAGGTCGTTTAGGCGGAATTGGATCATGCGGAAGAGAGTTGTGTTGTTCTACTTGGTTAACCGATTTCAGATCGGTATCTACCGGCGCAGCGCGCTATCAGCAGCTTTCATTGAACCCAGGCAAACTAGCTGGGCAATGTGGAAAGCTGAAGTGTTGTTTGAATTACGAATTGGATCAGTATGTCGAAGCCGTTCGCATGCTTCCACCAACACATGTGAAATTGAAACTTCCAAAGGGAATTGCATCGCATTTCAAAACAGATATTTTCAAGCAGGTCATTTATTACACCATTGAAGGACAGCACAGCGACGGGCCTTTTGCTCTTTCTGCAGATGTGGTGAAAGAGATTATTGAAAAGAATAAGCGTGGGGAAGAAATAGGTGAAGTTCAAACCTTTATTGAAGAAAAAGAATTGGTTGAAAGTGTTGTTGAATTTGCTGAAGTAGTAGGACAAGATAGCCTAACGCGTTTCGACAATAAGAAGCGTAAGCCGAACAACAACAACCGCAACCGTAACAGCAAGCCTGGAGGAAATGCAAACAGACCAGCACAATCTGCTGGAAACGCTAAGCCTGGAAATGCTGCCCCTCAAAGCGCGGCAGCACCGAAACCGAAAGAAGGCAATCGCCCTCCTGGAAATGGGAACAGACCCCCACGTTTCAAAGGCAAACCAAACAACCCGAATCAAGGACCAAAAGAATGATGAGAATAGTTTTCTTTTTAAGTTTGACAATCCTTCTTACGTCATGCGCCGATGATTTTGTGTACGAAAGCAACATGCCCATAGAGGGTGGCGTTTGGGACAGTAAGCAAGTAGCCAATTTCGAATTTGATATTCAAGACACCGTTAGTCTTCACGACTTTTTTATTGATGTTAGAAACGGCGAGCAATACGAATTCAGCAATTTGTTTGTCTTCATTGAAATGGAATTTCCGAATGGAAAATTAGCTGTTGATACACTTGAGTGCCCAATGGCAGATCCCCAAGGAAATTGGTTCGGCAAATCGGGATTAGGTGACCTATATGACAATCGAATCATTTACAAATCACGCAAGCAATTCCCGCTTTCAGGCCACTACAAAGTGTCTATTCATCAAGCCATGCGCGTGAATCCGGTTGAAGGAATTTATGATGTAGGATTTCGTCTAGCGAAGTCGAAGTAACCCCTTCGCGAAGCGACCTTGCGGAGCACCTTTGTAAAACAATCTTTGCAAAGCAATCTTGACATAGTCATCTTGCTTCAGCATCTAATAATCTGTGATTATTTAGTCGCTTTACGACTCCAAATATTATATTTCGCAATACACCAGAACGCACGAACGCCGTCTTTCCAGCCAATCTTTTTACCTTCTTCGTACGTTCTTCCATAATATGAAATTCCAACTTCATAAATACGAATGTTTGGAATTCTTGAAAGCTTCGCAGTGATTTCCGGCTCGAAACCGAAACGCTTTTCACACAACAAAAGATTCTGTGCAATGTCGGCACGAATGAGTTTGTAGCACGTTTCCATATCTGTTAAGTTCAGATTGGTGAACGCGTTGCTTGCGAAGGTTAATAGTTTATTTCCGATGCTGTGCCAAAAGAATAAAATGCGGTGTGGATTTCCACCCATGAAACGAGAGCCGTAAACAACGTCTGCACTGTCTTTAAAAACAGGTTTAAGTAAGCGATTGTACTCATCAGGATCATACTCCAAGTCGGCATCTTGAACCAACACGTAGTCGCCTGTTGCAATCTCAATGGCCTTGTGTAAAGCCGCGCCTTTTCCTTGGTTGTATGGTTGAGAATAGAAATTGAAATTTCTTTCCGGATGTGTTGCAATGTATGATTCAATGGCATCAACAGTGTTGTCCGTTGAAGCGTCGTTTACAATCACAATTTCCATCTCAATGTTGTTCACCAATTGAACTTCACCAATACGGTCAAGAATAAGGTGAATGGTTCTTCCTTCGTTGTAGGCAGGAATAAGTATAGAAAGCTTTTTAAACTCTTGCATGAATTATTGTTTAATGACTTTAGGAACGCGGAAGTAATACATGTCTTTTGAAGGAGCGTTTTTGAGCGCGTCGGCTTGTGAAATGGGTGCTTCAACAACGTCTTCACGCAAGACATTGGTTTCTTCGGTCATAAATACAAGGGGCGCTACATTTGCGGTATCGAGCTCTTTAAGCTTGTCAACAAATGCAATCATTTCGTTCAACCCGTCGACCATCTCTGTTTCTTCATTTTCAGAAAAAGACAACTTGCTTAATTCAGCTAGGCGACGAACGGTGGCAACATCAACTTTCATGTGTTCTATTCAATTCGCGTTGAATGGTTTCAAACGCTTGCGTGCGCAAAGGTAATAAATCAGATGCAGTTAACCCTGCGGTAGCAATTGGGGCATGCACAGTAACTCTTATTTTTTGAGGAAGAGAGTATTGAAAGAACTTCGCAGGGTCTAAAAGAACTTTATAGTTTGAGTGCCAAGTAACAGGAACAACGGGCCTTTGCTGTTCAATAGCAACTTTGAATGCCCCGTTTTTAAACGGAAGTAATTTCGGGGCGTCGTCTGGAATAGTGCCTTCCGGATATATAGCCACGCTCATGTCATTCCGCAAACTTTTCGCCACACGATCCAAAGCCACCAGCGCTGCTTTGCTTTGTCCTCTTCTGATAGGAATGTCTTGCTTTCGAAAAAACAACGAGAACAAGGGCCAACTTAACAACTCACCTTTTCCAACAAAAAGAAAATCTCGACCGATGGCTTCATACATAAATACCGTGTCTAAATAGCTGCTGTGATTCGAAGCAATAATGAAGGACCCTTCGGGTAGCGGCGCTTCAAATGTGACTTCAATCGGACAAAAAATACATTTGCGAATGAGCTTGCCCCAGAAGCGTTTTAAGACGAATGCCTTCAGATGACGTTCTCTTTTTTTATACACCCAAACAAAAGGCACGTAAAGAAAAATAAGGGTAATCCAAAACACTAAACCAATCCAAAGTTTGTAGGTGAAATATAAGGGCGCTAGGATGTAGTGCAAGGTTGGGTTGGTTTAGAAGCGTAAGATACGAAACGAACGGCTATACCGAATAACCTAAATTCTTACGAACGCGATCAAGGGTGTGAGAGGCAGTAACGCGTGCTTTTTCTCCGCCTTGTTTCAGAATATTTTCAAGCGAAGAATAGTCTGAAATGTATTCGAAATATTTTTTTCTTTCTGTTTCGAAACGAGAAAGAATGGCTTCAAGCAATTCTTTTTTTGCGTGTCCCCATCCGAAATTTCCGGCTAGAAGTTTTTCACGAAGAACCGCCGCTGCGCTAGCTCCAACAATAAGTTCATACAAAGCGGTAATGCTGTTTGCATTCGGATCTTTCGGATCTTCCAGCTTCGTAGCGTCGGTAACAATGTTCTTATTGATCACGTCTTTCAATTCTTTTTCAGGAAGAAAAATGTTGATGTAATTGCCGTAGCTCTTACTCATTTTTTGTCCGTCCGTTCCCGGAACATACATGGTTGCTTCGTTCACCTTTGAATCGGGCAAAACGAATGTTTCTCCCATTTGATGGTTGAAAGCCGAAGCAATATCACGTGTAATTTCTAAATGTTGAAGCTGATCTTTCCCTACGGGAACAACGTTTGCGTCGTACAACAAAATATCTGCAGCCATTAAAACCGGATAGGTAAACAATCCTGCGTTTACTTCTTTCAAACGGTCTTGACGGTCTTTAAAACTGTGCGCATTCGCCAACATAGGGAACGGGGTGAAGCAGTTCAAATACCAAGCGAGTTCTGTTACTTCGGGCACATCGCTTTGTCTGTAGAACACATTTTTATCTGTGTTGAAGCCGCACGCTAACCAGGTAGCAGCAACGCTGTACGTGTTGTTGCGAATTTCCTCAGCGTTCTTAATTTGAGTTAAGGTGTGGAAATTCGCAATGAATAAATACGCTTCGTTGGAAGGGTGATTGCTCATTTCAATTGCCGGAGCAATAGCGCCCAACACATTGCCTAAATGCGGTGTTCCCGTGCTTTGAATGCCTGTTAATACGCGTGCCATAGTTGATAATATTCACTGCAAAGAAACGGCTTTATTTGCTTCGTTCTTTGTCGTATTTGTTCTTGTACAACAGGTACATTTCGGTTTGCATGTTACTCAACGCAATGCTTCTTCCGTCGATGTAGGCTAGGCGCAATTGATTGGTGGTCATGTTTAAGGCGTCGCCGTAAGAAACGAAAAGCGTAGCGCTCTTCCCCACTTCAAGGCTTCCGAATTTTTTATCGATGCCCAAGATTTGCGCAGCATTTAATGTTAACGCTTTCACAGCTTCTTCGTATGGAAGTCCGTGTGCAACGGCTGTTCCCGCCATGAATGGCAGGTTTCGCGTCCCCATGCGCTCCATATCTCCTTCGTTTTGGAAGGCGAAAAGAATACCAACTTCGTATAATTTTTTCGCTAAAGCGAAAGATGCGTGTGGATCGTCTTCGTCTAATGAGGCCAAGTCGTGCACACGACGAAGGAGAACAGAGATGTTTTCCTCTTTCAGAATAGTTGCTGCAAGGGGTGCGTCGTAACCACCGACAATAACCATTTTCACAATGCCCATGTCGCGTTTGAATTGCACCGCTTCGTGAATAGATTTCAATTCATCTGCATGAACGTAAAGTGTTTTGCTTCCGTCGAAAAGCCCTGCCATAGCCTCGAAGCGAAGTTCTGTCAAATCTCCCTTTGGTGCTTTAGCGTAAGCTTTCGCATCGCCGAAGAACAATTCAATTTCGCGCTTTTGTTGATCGTAACTTTTTACTTTAGAAACGAGGATTCTGCCTTTGTCGTAGTGTCTGTGAATGACTTGCGGCCAGTTGAGGTGCAGGCCATCGTCTGCACGAACCACAGCGTCTTCCCAGTTCCACGCATCGAATTGCATGATTGAAGAAGAGCCTGAAATTATTCCACCTCGCGGCGTTATTTGTCCCAATAACACACCGTTCGAACGAACGGTGGGAATAATTTCTGAGTCTGCGTTGTATGCAATAACTGAACGAACGCTCGGTTTGAAAGTCCCCACTTCATACAAATCGTTTTGTGCGCGAATGGCATCTGTTTCAACCAATCCCAACGAAGAGTTAGGTGCAATAAATCCAGGATAAACGTGCTGTCCTTCAATAGGAATTACCTTATCGAATTTGGTGATGTCAATGCGAGAAATTGTTGCGTCGGCAACAAGCGTAAGGACACCGTTTTCGAAAGCGATGTATGCGTTCTCAATCACTTTTCCATTTCCCAAATGCGCGTAGCAGTTGGTCAAAAGAATAGACTCGTTCTGCGTTGCTGCGGGAGTCGGTCTGTGCTGTGCTTGTGCAGAAACAGTTGCTAGAAGCGCGAGCGATAAAAATATTTTTCGGATAGTCATGTTCGTTTATTCTTTAATGAAAATTCCTTTCGATGTCTCGTCCATGCTGTTGCAATGGAAGTGATGCGGCGTCTTCGGCTGTGGCTTTCTAGTAGATACTCCATTGTTTTTAGCGACTTCCATTTTCTGAATGATGCGTTCGCGCTCAGCAGCAAATGCCTCTCTTGCTTTTTCATCTTCTTCCAAACTGAAGTAACAAGTGCCGTCGATGTAAGTCTTTTCAGCACGTGCGTAAATGCTCAGAGGTTCATCGTTCCAAATCACGAAGTCGGCGTCTTTGCCCACTTTCAACGATCCCATGCGATTGTCTAGGTGAAGAAGCTTCGCCGGATTTAGCGTTACCATTTTCAATGCTTCTTCCGCAGGCACACCTCCGTATTTCACAATCTTTCCTGCTTCTTGATTTAGACGCGCGCCCATTTCGGCGTCGTCTGAATTGATGGCCACAACAATTCCTTGCTCATACATAAGCGCGGCATTGTATGGAATGGCGTCTTTCACTTCGGCCTTGTAGGCCCACCAGTCGCTGAATGTAGAAGCTCCGGCTCCGTGCGCTTTCATTTTGTCAGCGACTTTATAGCCTTCAAGAATATGAGTGAATGTGTTTATTTTGAAGTTGAAGCTATCCGCTACATGCATGAGCATGTTTATTTCGCTTTGCACATAACTGTGACAAGAAATGAATCTCTCTTTTCGAAGAATTTCTAGAATGGTTTCCAATTCTAGATCTCTACGCGGCGCAAGCGGCATGGGTAAACCTTTCTTTACTTTTTTGCAAGCCGCGTTGTAGTTGTCCCACGCTTTACCATATTCCAACGCGCGATAAAAATGATCGTAGTAAACTTGCTCTACTCCCATGCGGGTTTGAGGGAAGCGTGTCATTGCGCGATCTCCCCAATTGCTTTGCTTTACATTTTCTCCTAACGCGAATTTGATAAATCCTGGGGCGTTCTCAATCTTCATTCCGTCAGCATTTACACCCCAACGTAATTTCACCAACGCGCTTTGTCCGCCAATCGGATTCGCACTTCCGTGAAGCAATTGCGAAGCGGTAGTTCCTCCAGAAAGCTGACGATAAATATCAATGTCTTCCGGATAAATTACACTTCCTTCTTCTACTTCGGCGCTGCTCGCTTGTGTTCCTTCGTTCACACTTGAAAGTGCAATGTGACTGTGCTCGTCAATGATACCCGGAGAAATGTGTTTGCCCTTCGCATCAATTTCTTGAACCACCTCTCCTTTCGGAATGCTAAGGTCTACGCCTATTCCAGCGATCTTTCCGTTCTTCACCCATAAATCACCTTCTTGAATGGTTCCATTTTCACACGTCCACAAAGTGGCGTTTCTGAACACCACATTTTCTTTTTTCGGAAGCGCTGTTCTGCCGTATGCGGTGAATGGATAAACGATTTCACCTGGAAGAGTTTTTGCTTTTTCATCTTTCTTTCCTTCTTCTTTTTTCGGAATAGCGATAACTGTGGCGTTTATTGAAATGGATGACTTTTCAAACGACGTTAGGTCTAACGACAACTCTTTTTCTTTCGCATGAATGTTTCCTGAAACACGCACAAATGCTGCGCTATCCAATGTTAACTCTCCAACAGGGAATCCATCTTTCAATTGTAATTTCAACTGAAATAAAGTTGAATCTTGTGCGGTTGACCCTAATGCTTCGTGTAATTTTTTCAGCGCATCTGTTGTTTTCAATTTTGAAGTAACAACCACTCCTTCTCCTTTGCCTTTCTTGCTTTCAGCTTGAACCGTTGTTCCTAAAACGGAGACAGTGTAAGTTCCTTCAAGTGAAAGAGACTCAGCATTTGAGACGAAGTAAGGCTTTCCATTCACCCATGTTTCAAGCACCTTTGAATCGTTGGTGAAAAGCTCTTTGTTGGTAATCACCAAGTTTGCGTCGTATCCCGCAAGTATAGAACCTACGCGGCTTTGAGCGTTTAGATATTGTGCTGGTCTTGTTGTTAAAGCAGCCAACGCAATGTTTGCAGGAAGTCCGTTTTCAACGGCCGTCTTTACATTTTCAATCAGCTGGCCTTTGTCTTCAAGTCCGCTTGAAGTAATACAAAATTCTATTCCGGCGTTGTGCAAATAAGCCAAGTTATACGGTGCCAATTCCCAGTGCTTCAACTCTGCTGTTGTAATGTACCTATTGCTCGCTGGATCGCTAACGTCGAAGGCTTGCGGATAGTTCACAGGCACAATGAATTTTCCTTTGGAGCCCTTCATCTCTTCTAGGCGTTGGTATTCATTTCCTCCAGTTTTGAATAGGTATTGAACACCAAACTCATCGCCCACAGCGTCGGCACGAAGAATGTTCCATTTATCGTTAGATTCAAAAATTTGAGGAAGCTTGCTGTTTGCATTGAAAGCACGAAGCGTAAGGTTTGTTTCTCCAGTCCCTTTCAAATTCGCGTACCAGTTCGCATCGCAATAGGTTTGTTTAAGCAGCGCAATGCTACCCATAATGGAAGAAGGATATTGTTGCGGACTGCTTCCTTTGTTGAAAGAGAAATAGGCCGCCGCCTCAGCGCTAATAATGTCTGCATGAATTTCATTTCCCAAATAAACAAGCGCTCCTGTTCCGCGTGAAATACCATCGGCCTTGTGAGAGCACACTGCGGTTATTCCCGCATTGCGATAGCTTTCAGCCTCTTCTTCGTTGTGTTGAAGTTGCATGGAAGCGTTGTATTCCGGATGAATGGCGGCATTCCAGCCCAATACGTTTTTTCCTGAATCTTCTGTTTCTTCACCTTGATTGTCATTTGACTTTTTTGGAATTCCGTATGTGGAAAACGCATCAACGAATCCTGCATAAATGAATTTGCCAGTAGCATCAATAACAACGCAGTTCGCGGGAATTGGAATGTTCTTTCCAACCGCTTTGATTTTTCCTTTTTCAATAATGACGGTTGCTCCTTCCAATTTATTTTCTGGAGTGGAATAGACCGTTGCGTTGGTGAGCGCATACGCACTCACGTCTTTCGGACGAACGCCGTTGAACGGAAAGGTTTCTTGCGCGAATGAAACGATGCCATTCGATACAAGTAAAATGAAGACCAAGAGTTTTCTCATGTTGTGTGTTGAAGTGAAAAATTCACAAACGAATTAAACGAAAATACGAGGTTTAAAGATAAACATTCATTGTAAATGTTTTCGAGTAATGCAATTACATTTGTAACATGAACGAAAGAAAAAAAATTCCGACGGCTGTATATGCTGAAATGACCCCGAATCCTTCATCTATGAAGTTCGTTGCGGATCGTTTGCTGTTAACCGGCGGACTTCAAGTTGAATATAAATCAAAGGCAGAAGCATCCGGTTCTTCGCCACTTGCAGAAGAGCTTTTCAATTTTCCATTTGTAACCAATGTATTTATTGCACATAATTTCGTCACGGTAACGAAAGACGGGACCATCGATTGGGACATGATTGTTATGCAGCTTCGCGAATACATTCGCGAGTGGCTCATGGACAATGAGATTGCGGTTTCCACTGTTCCTGCAGAGCTTATGAGCAGAAGTGCGAGTATGATTGAAGAGGCGAAAGCCGGAGGATCAACACCTTCTTCAGTGGATAGATCGAATTTCAAGCCTTCAGAATATGACGACGCTATTATGGCTTTGTTGGAAGAGTTTGTTCGTCCTGCTGTGGAAGCAGACGGTGGAGCCATTGATTTCGTGGGTTATGATGAGAAGAAAGTTTTTGTAGAAATGAAAGGGTCGTGCGCAGGCTGTCCTTCATCAACAGCAACCCTTAAAGGTGGAATTGAAAACCTTCTGAAGGCGAAGCTTCCGAGTGTGGTGGAAGAAGTAATTTCGGTTTAAGAAAATAATCTGCAAAGACTCTCGTTTCATCCACGCTCATGAAGAAAAGTTTCCTTTCAAAAATCGTAATTGCAACTGTACTCTTTTGCGCATCGCTTTCCGCGAATGCGCAAGTGGCGCGTGTCTATGTGAATGAATTCTTGCAAATTGGTGTTGGTGCGCGAGCAATGGGGATGTCTCAAGCGCAAGTCGGCAGTGTGAACGATGTAACTTCTGGATATTGGAATCCAGCCGGATTAATGGGCCTTGGAAACAAATTAGACGCGGCGGTTATGCACAGCGAGTCTTATGCGGGAATTGCGAAGTATGATTACGCGGCTGTGGGTAAGAGACTTGATTCAACTTCTGCAGCATCGTTCTCGCTTATTCGTTTTGGAATCGACGACATTCCGAATACGCTAGACTTGTACGATCCGAACGGAAACATAGATTATTCAAGGGTTACGACATTCAATGCTGCAGATTATGCGTTCTTGTTTTCTTATGCGAAGAAGGGTGTTCCCTTCATTCACAAGCCTTGGGCAAGTCGCGTAAACATTGGTGGAACTGCAAAAATTATTTACAGACAAATAGGTGACTTCGCGCGTTCATTTGGCTTTGGTTTCGATTTGGGAGCGCAATACCAAGGGAAACATGTGTGTTTCGGCGCTGTGGTTCGCGATGCGAGTTCAACCTTCAACGCGTGGTCTTTCAGTCTAGGTTCAACCGCTACTTCGGTTTTCGAACAAACAGGAAACACATTGCCGAAAAACGGATTAGAGATTGCCTTGCCACGTGCCATTTTAGGAGCGGGCTACAAATTCAACAAAGAGAAAATTTCGTTTTTGGTGGAAGGAAATGCAACTATAACCACAGATGGACAGCGTAACGCATTGGTATCTGGAAACACATTCAGCATTGATCCGAATGTTGGCTTGGAAGTGGGCTATTCAAACACCATCTTTTTCCGCGCAGGTGTTGGGAACGCACAACGTGTAAAGGATTTCGGAGAAGAGTATGTTACTTATCAGCCAAACATTGGAATAGGCATTCGCCTTCGAAAAATATTTATTGACTACGCGTTATCAGATGTTGGAAATTCTTCCGACGTTCTGTACAGCAACGTATTTTCGCTAAAGTTTTCGCTTTAGTTATTCAACAATGAATCGCTCGCTTTCGTGAGTGGTTTGCCCTTCAGCGTGTAACACATAAATTCCTTTTGGAAGATCAAGCTCTAGCATTTGCGTGTGCATTCCACCTGGGATGTTCCACTTCGATTCGTAAACGACTCTGCCGCTAATGTCTGTAACGGTTACAACCGCCTTATCGAAGCGCTCATTGAACGTTTGCACACTGAAGGTTCCGTTGTTCGGATTCGGGAATACATCGAATTGTTGTTGAACTAAATGCTGCTCTTCCATGCCCACATTCGGCTGAACAACAATGTTTTCGTCGCCCGGCAAATAGTAGGTGTAAGCGAAGAATACAATCATCATTTCATCACCTGTTTGCTCACCGGCTGTCACCAATTGCGGGGGACTATTCGGGTTGAACGGATTTGCGGAAGTGTTGTCGTAGAAGGCCTCTGCGCGAAGGTTGGTGTTTTGAGGAATGTGAATCAACTGCGGATAGTTGTAGGTTAACTGCCAACGGAAATCCCAAGAAGGCACGCTAATTAAAGGTTCTGTAGATCCATCGGGAAGTTCAGCCCAACTGCTAATGCTTCTTCCAATTAAGTGCATGTGGGGGAAAGTTCCTATTAAGGTAACATCTGCAGGCACAGTATAGGTTTCCGTGAAAGTAGATGTTTGATTAGCGAGCACATAAAGGAAGTTTTGATCGAGTATTCCAGGCCCGTGATTCAAAATAGGGTTGTACCAAACTTCGCGCGGAGTTGGGTCATCTGAGTAATGAAGGTTAATGGTGGTTTGATCTGAAAGACCTAATGTTCCGGCTGGGTAGTGAAATTCAACAAGGAAATCGCCGCCAGCTTCCAAGCGTTGTGCGAATCCGAAAGGCACCCATAACGGTCCACCTCCTGGCGCCCATGCAGAAAGGAATTTCGCTCCGTTGACAATGCTTCCACCGGTAGACTGAAATCCATCTCCGGGATCGTTCGCATCAAGCGTAGCCCCCGCCCCTGTTGGATCGTAAGAGATTACAACGTGGTGAACAATATCAGCGTTTCCAGGAATAATTTCAATACCATCTATCCAACCGTCCTGAGCCAATCCGCTTGGAATAACAAAGGTTCTGTAGTAGTCGCTGTTGGTAGCAGGTGAAGTGTAGTTCGGCGTTGTATACGTTTGGTCAACTGAAATCAATTGAGAACTGTTCGTGTAAACAGGAGTGGCAGGTGCAAGCGCTAAATCGCCACTGGGCGCGCCTCCAACAATCCAATCTTGAATGGCTTGCTTTTCAGCCACCGTTAAGACGTTTTCTCCAACGAAGTGTCTGTAGTTCGGGTCGGCAGGCCAAGGTGGCATTATGCCGGAAGTTATTGCGCCTAGTATTCCTGCTTGACTGTTGTAAGCATCATCATAAGTCATGAATGAAGAAGGTCCAATTCCTCCTTCGTGGTGACACGTGGTGCAATGTTCAAACAAGACAGGCGCTACGTTTTCGCTCCAAGTTCCTTGAGCAAATGCTCCAATTGAGCTGATAGTAGCTGCGAAAAGAAATACAAGTTTTTTCACGTTGAGTATTTTAAGGTGGAATAAAGCTAATCAAATTTTAATTAAGAAGAGTATAAGCGCGCAAGGTTTATTGCGATTGCAATGTTTATTTCTTCAAAGTGCGGATGTCTTTCCAACTGAAATAATAATCATCTTGCAGACAGTGAAACCTTTGTTGGAAATACAAAATTTAAGTGTGGCCTTCAACAACAGAATTGTTGTGAATGCCTTGTCCTATGCGCTTTTTCCAGGAAAGATAACGGCCGTTGTGGGTGAATCTGGAAGTGGAAAATCGGTAACCGCCATGTCGTTGCTCGGTTTACTTCCAACAAAAAAATTAGCGTTTCCTTCCGGAGAGATTTTTCTTTCGGGCGAATTGTTGGGTTCTGAAGATAGAACGGTGAAGCCCACAGACGAAGCCTTGGTTTCGCTGCGTGGAAAGAAGATTGCGGTGATTTTCCAAGAGCCCATGACGGCGCTCAATCCCGCAATGACGTGTCAGCAGCAAATGGAGGAATGCCTTCAACATGAAAAAAAAGAAACTCGAAAAAGCAAAGTTTTGTCTTTGCTAGAAGAGGTTGAAATGCCAGATCCTGCGGGCGCTCTAAAAAAGTATCCGCATGAATTTTCAGGTGGACAGCGTCAGCGCATCATGATAGCCATGGCCTTGGCTTCAGAGCCCATGCTGCTTATAGCAGATGAACCTACGACTGCGTTGGACCCTTCCGTTCAAGCGTCGATTTTAGAGTTAATCAAAAAGCTTAAAGACCAACGAAACATGTCGGTGCTGTTCATCTCACATGACTTACATGTGGTGAAAGAAATGGCAGATTACATTGTGGTCATGAAGTCTGGAAGTGCCGTTGAACAAGGCAATACAGAGGAAGTCTTGAATCATCCTCAGCATGATTACACAAGAGGGCTACTCGCTTGTCGACCTTCGAAATCTTCTAAGGGAAAGAGTTTAATTACGCTGGGAAATGATTTGGCTGAAAAGCAGTATTCGTTTTCCACCAATGAAAATATTTTATTGCGGGTTGAAGGGTTGACGAAGATTTATCCGGGACAAACAACCCCTGCCGTGAACAATGTTTCCTTCGAAATAAAACAGGGTGAAACCCTTGGTTTAATTGGCGAAAGCGGATGTGGAAAGACTTCGCTAAGTCGCATGCTTATGGGGCTTTTGATTCCAACAAGTGGTGATGTTTCATTTGGAAACGAACCGTTGATTGGAAAGAACATTTCATTCCCGAATAAATTTCGAAGAGACATTCAAATGGTTTTTCAAGATCCATTCGCGTCGTTAAATCCGAAGTTGAAAATTGAAGACATGCTGCTCGAACCCTTGCACATTCATAAAATCGGAAGTTCAAATTCGGAACGAAAAAAACGCGTTGAATATTTATTGAATGCCGTTGGAATGCCCTCCGATAGCGCTCAGCGGTATGCGCACAACTTCTCGGGCGGACAACGTCAGCGTATTGTTATTGCTCGCGCATTGGCAACCAATCCGAAGTTAATTATCTGCGATGAAGCCGTTGCGGCCCTTGATGTTTCTGTGCAAGCGCAGGTATTGAATTTATTAAACGATTTGAAGGAAGAATTCGGTCTGACGTATTTATTTATTTCTCACGATATGCCAGTGGTCTATCACATGAGCAACAATGTTATGGTTATGCGGAAGGGCGAATTGGTGGAAAAAGGCAGCACAGAGGCGGTTTTTCTTCGACCTGAAAATGAATACACACAACGATTAATGAGCATAGCCAGTCTTACGTGATAATCGTCACGGCACTGCTTTCTCGAAGAACTATCTTTGCACTATGGAATTGACAATGGCCCTCGGATTTTTCGGAGCACTGCTCATGGGCTTTGTGTTGGGTGTTTTAGGCGGAGGTGGTGCAATACTCACCATTCCTATTTTAGTTTATTTCTTTGGTTTTGATTTACGTGCCGCTGTGGTCTCGTCATATGCGATTTTGTTTTTCAGTTCTATCGTTGGTGGAATTCAAAGCAGAAAAGAAATCGAATGGCGCTTGGCCTTGTTGTTTGCCGCGGTGTCAGCGGTCTTCATAGCGTTAACCAAATTCTTTGTGCTTCCGATTTTACCTAAAGAATTTTTTGTTTTCGGTTGGAAGGTTTCAACGCAAAGTATTTTGCTTCTGTTGTTTGTGATCATCATGTACATTGTCGCTTACAAACTCATGAATCCGAAAAAAGCGAAAGGCAAGGGACTTGTTTCATTAGCCCTGAACGCTGCTGTTGTAGGTGTGTTGGGATCCCTCATTGGCGTGGGCGGTGGATTTCTCATTGTCCCTGCTATTTATGCATATCGTAATACAACAATGTCTGCCGCCATTGCTTCAACCTTTGTGGTGATTACTTTGAATTCTGCTTCGGGACTAGCGGTGTCTTATACGGAATTGAACACGTTGAATTTTTCCATCTTAATACCCTTTCTAGCCTTGGCTGTTGTGGGTGTTGTAGTTGGAACTCTACTCTCTAAAAAATGGTCCGATGCGATTTTGCGAAAGTCCTTCGTTGTACTTTTGCTGGCTGTGGGAACGTATATGTTAACGAAAGAAATAATTGAGATACTATGAAAATTGAACAGATCTATACTGGATGTTTAGCGCAAGGCGCTTACTACATTGAAAGCAATGGCGAGGCGGTTATTATTGACCCTCTCCGCGATACGAAAGCCTACACAGATAGAGCAAACGCTTCAGGCGCGAAGATCAAATACATCTTGGAAACGCATTTCCATGCAGATTTTGTAAGCGGACATTTAGATCTTCAAGTGTACACAGGAGCAACCATTGTTTTCGGTCCGAATGCAAAAACCGAATTCATTTCGCACATTGCAACCGACGGAGAAATTCTTCAAGTTGGAAACTGCACCATTGAGGTGTTGCACACGCCAGGACACACCATGGAGAGCACGTGTTATTTGCTTCGCGATGAAAACGGAAAGCAAGTAGCGGTATTTACTGGAGATACGCTTTTCATTGGAGATGTGGGACGACCAGATTTGGCGCAGAAGTCAGGTGAATTAACGAAAGAAGATTTAGCCGGATACTTGTACGATAGTTTGAGAAACAAATTAATGCCGTTGGAAAACGACATTACTGTTTATCCTGCTCACGGCGCGGGTTCTGCGTGCGGAAAGAACATGAGCAAAGAAACCTTCGACACATTGGGTCATCAGAAGGAAGTGAATTACGCATTGCAAGACATGACGAAAGAAGCGTTTATTCAGGAAGTTACTGCGGGTCTATTGCCTCCGCCGTTTTACTTCCCTGAGAATGTGGCAATGAATAAGAAAGGTGTTTCTTCGTTGGAAGGTGTGGTTCAACATTCAATGAAACCCTTGTCTGTGGAAGCGTTCACGGTGTTGATGGAAGATGAAAGTGTGTTGTTGTTAGATGTTCGCGGTCCGCAAGTATTCTGCAAAGGCTTTGTTCCGGGATCAATAAACATTGGATTGAAAGGCGATTTCGCTCCGTGGGTTGGGACATTAATTACAGACATGAAGCAACGCATTGCGTTGGTTACAGAGCCGGGTCAGGAAGAAGAAGCGATCACGCGTTTGGCGCGTGTGGGTTACGACGGGGTTGTAGGATATTTAGATGGCGGATTCGAGTCGTGGGATAATTCAGAAAATGAGATTGATCAGATTGAAAGCATTTCTGCCGAGCAATTTGCGGAGTTGGCTTCAGACAAAAAAGTGAATACTGTAGATGTTCGCAAGCCAACAGAATTTGAGTCAGAACATTTGGAATCCGTGATCAGCGCACCTCTACACGAGTTGAATCAGCACATGAGCGCCTTCAAAACAGGCGAGAACAAGTACATTCATTGTGCGGGCGGATACCGAAGCATGATTGCTGCGAGTATTTTGAAAAGCCGTGGAATTCACAATGTGATTGACATTGCGGGTGGATACAACGCCATTTCGAAAACAGCTTTACCGAAAACCAATTTCGTTTGCCCGAGTACGCTATAACCTTCGGTTTGTCGTATATTTGTACAACTAAAAATTAAGTCATGGGAAAATTAGGCGGTTGGGAATTAATTGCAATTTTAGTTGTTGTTCTTCTTCTTTTCGGAGGCAAGAAAATTCCAGAATTGATGCGTGGTCTAGGCAAGGGAATGAAGGAATTCAAAGACGCTAGCAAAGGCGAAGGAGCTTCTTCAACACCTTCTGAGTCTGACAAGATCGAGAATAAATAACATCTATTTCCAATGGTGTTTCATTCGTTAAAGGAAGTTCAGTCTGAGCTTTCCTCAAAATCCGTTTCTTTAAAAAACGTTGTTTCGCAGTATCTTCAGAACATTGAAGCGCGCATGAATTTGAATGCGTTCTTGGAAGTTTGGGGTGACGAGGCTTTAGAACAGGCCGAGCTGATTCAACAAAAAATAGACAATGGAACCGCGGGTAAACTAGCGGGGATGGTCATTGCCATTAAAGATAACATCTGTTACAAAAATCATAAAGTTTCTGCATCTTCTAAAATCCTTGAGGGATTTGAATCGTTGTACAGCGCAACCGTTGTAGAACGTATTCTTGCAGAAGATGCCATTATCATTGGAAGACTGAATTGTGACGAGTTCGCCATGGGCTCTTCCAATGAAACATCGGTTTACGGACCAGTAAAAAATCCCTTGAATGAAAATTGTGTTCCGGGCGGATCTTCCGGCGGGGCATCTGCGGCTGTAGCTGCCGATTTTTGTTTAGCCGCTTTGGGAAGCGACACCGGCGGGTCTATCCGTCAGCCAGCTTCTTTCACAGGAATTGTAGGCATGAAACCCACGTACGGCGCTGTTTCTAGATACGGGCTCATTGCTTACGCATCGAGTTTCGATCAAATAGGTCCAATGACGAAGTGTGTGGAAGACGCAGAATTATTATTGAAAATTATTGGCGGTCCAGATGCATACGACAGCACAGCTTTGTTGGAAGTCCTTCCAGCAGCGTCAGTTCGCGCAAGCAAACCAAAAATTGCATACTTGAAAGAAGCGGTTGAAAGCGAAGCGGTTCATCCGGAAATTCGTGAACGCGTCAATTCAATCTTAGAGAAATTGAAATCGCAAGGCTACACGGTTGAACCGATATCTTTCCCGTATTTAGATTACATGGTTCCCGCATATTATGTGTTAACCACAGCCGAGGCCTCTTCCAATTTGGCGCGTTTCGATGGAATTAACTACGGATATAGAAGCAAAGACGCAAAGGGTATCGATGATACATATAGAAAAAGCAGAACGGAAGGCTTTGGTCGTGAAGTAAAGCGCAGAATTTTATTGGGTTCGTTCGTGTTGAGTTCAGGATATATAGATGCCTATTATGGCACGGGTCAGCGCGTAAGGCGTGTTCTTCAAGAAAAGACGAAAGCTATTTTCGATCAATACGACTTCTTACTTTCACCCACTTGCACAGATGTTGCATTTGAGTTTGGCGCAAAATCGAAGGATCCCATTTCCATGTACATGCAAGATATTTTCACTGTGCATGCAAACCTTACGGGAAACCCCGCGATATCTATTCCATGTGGAAAAGAGTCAACAACTGGCCTTCCATTTGGCCTTCAAGTGACTGCCCGTCACAAAGAAGACAACGATTTGTTTGTCTTTTCAAAATTGCTAGAGGCTTTAGTTTCTTAGTCGTTACGAGTTTTTCCCTACCGGATTGTTCACAATTGTGTTTTGCCAACATTGGAAATAAATCAATTTTTTCGGAAATTGTATCCGAAATGCAAGGGCAATATATTCCTATAAACGGAGTTGCTCTTTAATTAAAGGGAAATCATGATGAAAAAATTAGTTACAGTATTACTGGGCGTGCTTATGTTTTGCAACGCAAATGCGTTGGAATTTCCGAAGGACACCCTTCAAGATAGACAAGTTGCGGCATTGAAGAAAGAAGAAATAGATGAAATCGACAGAATGTTGGTGGCGAGCTATTTGAATCACTTCTGTTTTTCTTCAGATCCAAATATTCAGAACGCGTTTAATTACGACCCGGATCACGTACCGTCATTTCCAGAAGAGCTAACTCGCGAGCGACTTAAAATACTCGACAGAGAGAGTCCGTTTGATCTGGTTTACAACGACAATGTCCGCGATTTCATTGCCTTATATTCATTACGTAGAAGAGATGTTACCTCGAAAGTGTTGGGCCTAGCGCAGCTTTACTTTCCGCTTATTGAAGACGCTTTAGCGAAGTACAACATTCCTCTTGAGCTGAAATACTTAGCTATTGTTGAGTCGGCTTTGAATCCGACAGCCATTTCTCGTGCGGGAGCAGCCGGACTTTGGCAATTTATGCCAGGCACTGGAAAAATGTATGGATTAGACATTACCAGCTACCAGGATGAGCGCTTCGATCCAATTAAAGAAACCGAAGCGGCTTGTAAATACCTACGTTTTTTATACAACACGTTTGGAGATTGGAATCTGGCGTTGGCTGCATACAACAGTGGACCAGGCAACGTGAACAAGGCCATTCGTAGAGCTGGTGGAAAGAAAGATTTTTGGGCGATAAAGCAATTTTTACCGAAGGAAACACAGGGGTACGTTCCAGCCTTTATAGCTGTGAACTACATTATGAGTTATTCCACAGAGCACAATATATTCCCAAAGAAGGCATCGGTATCTTATTTTGAAACAGACACGATACATGTTACGGGCCGTGTTGATTTCAACGTAGTTTCCAAAACGTTGAATCTACCCATTGAAGAAATTACTTATTTGAACGGAACGTATAAACTCAAAGAAATTCCTGACAATGGCGAGAAGCACTATTTAATGCTACCCGTGGAAAAAATTGGTGATTTCTTGGCTCATGAAAAGGAAATTTATGCTGCAAGCGACACCAGAAAACCAGAGCCGGAGCCTGCTCCAGAACCTTCAGACACCGCATCTGTAAAAAAGGAAGTGGAGCAAACCACAAAAGTGGTTTGGGAAGACCAATGGAAGACTCATAAAGTGAAGAAGGGAGAAACGTTGAAAGGAGTAGCCAGTAAGTATGGGGTTTCTTCCTCTGATGTAAAAAAATGGAATAAGTTGAAATCATCTTCCTTAAAGGCAGGCCAAAATTTGAAAGTAAAGGTCAAGGTTAAAAAGACGATTACTATTCCGAAGGTCACGGAGGAAAGTGAACCAGAGAAAAAGCCAGAGCCAAAGGTTGAGGATAAGCCCGAGAAAACAACTCCACCAAAATCAACGACTCCTAAAGTAACAACCCCGAAGGCAGATCCTCCGAAGGCGGCGGCTCCAAAAGAGGAATTTATTTATTATACTGTGAAAGCTGGCGATAACTTGTCAAGCATCGCTTCGAAACACAAAGTTTCAGTAGACTCAATTATCAAGCTGAATAAGGGCATTAACGCGAATAAAATAAAATCAGGACAAAAACTAAAAATCAAAAAGAAATGATAAAAGAGGGTGCCACCGTTGAGGTGAATTATGAGCTATTCATCGACGATGAAAATGGAGAATTGGTAGAAGCAACCAAAGAGCAGGGACCAATGAAGTTCAGGTTTAAAGTTGATCCAATGATTGACGGCTTTGAAAAGGGGCTAGAAGGATTGAAAGCAGGCGATTCGTTTAGCATTAGCATTCCATGTGCAGAGGCATACGGAGAGGAGCAGGAAGAGTATTACATGGAGTTTCCAAAAAGTGATTTCATGGAAGAAGACGGAGAGTTCGATGAAGAGTTGTTCGCGGTTGGCGAAGTTATTCCCATGGAAACTCCAGAAGGACACCAAGTTCAGGGTGTTGTTGAAGAAGTTAAATTGAATTCTGTGGTTATTGACTTTAACCATCCGTTGGCTGGAGAGAATTTATTCTTCAAAGGTCACGTGGTTTCAGTATCGTAAGAATATGCAATTCGTTCGCACTTCGGCCAGTAGCATATCGCGCATCTCTGCATTTGCAGGATCAACGTTGGTGTTGCTCATGGTTGGAATTTTCTTAGTGTTCTATTTAGTGGCGTTGCAGGTTTCAGATCATATTCGATCACAGTTTACCGTGCAGTTGTTGTTGAATGAAGACGCAAACGAAGAACAAATATTAAGCTTTAAAAAGGAAATCGAGGGAGGCGGCATCGCCTCCCAGGTTTCTTATACCTCAAGTGAGCAAGCCGAAGCTGAATACAGCAAAGAAATTGGTGAAGATTTCGTTCAGGTGCTTGGATACAATCCGCTTCCAGCGTCTATAGACGTTCAGATAAACCCGGAAAAGGCAGATGGCCTAACGGTAGACGCCTTTGTTGAATCGTGCAAACTGAATCCGATTATAAAAGACGTGGGGTATGAAAAAACCCTTCTTCAATCAGTCAATGAAAACATCTCGAAATGGGGCGCCATCATTGGTGGAATCGTTATTCTGTTTTTGATTATTTCCGCCTTCATTATTATGAATACCGTTGAGTTGGCTATCTCTTCTCAGCGTCTAATTATTCGAAGCATGCAGTTGGTGGGCGCTACACCCTGGTTTATTAAGCGTCCGTTTTTATGGCAAAGCTTAAAGAACGCATTGCTTTCTTCTTCTATAGCTTGGCTTTCCATTTCAGTAATATTGTATTTTAATCAGCAATCCTTAGCAGACATTATTCAGATTTTGCTTGACGGGGGTGGGTTTTGGAAATTGGGTGTCTTGCTCATTTCATTAAGTGTAGTTGTTGGTGTTTTTAGCACCTACATAACCGTAAGCCGTTTCGTTCGAGCGAAACTGCACCAAATGTATTAACGCCGTTCCTTCAAGAAAGCTGGCCTAAACCTTTCGAATATCAACCGAAAACAGAACCTTCTAAATAATTGAAAGAGGGAATCGTTATTCTTGTGAAACGTTAAGGAAAGATGAAGATTTAAGTGAGGTGTTCGAAATTGAACAAACTTCCTTATTTTCGTTGCCCGAATAAAACAACAGAAAATTAATTTAACAGTCATGAACAAAAAAGCAAGTCCTACAGTTAAGCAAGAAAACGGCTTCAACTTCAGTTCAATTTTTCCTTACATCGCAATTCCAATTGCCTTGTTAGCCGGATGGGCATTATACACCTTTATATTGGGTGATGCAGCAAACTTTGAAGGCGGAGATCCTGTAAAAGGTCATCCGTTAAACGTTTTAGGAACTGTTCACAAAGGGGGATTCATCGTACCTATTCTTATAGCAGTAAATATCATTGTTATCATCTTCTTCATTGAGCGTTTCATTAGCATTATGATGGCTAAAGGAAAAGGAAGTGTTTCTACGTTTGTTCACAACGTTCGTAAGATGTTGGCTAGCGGAGATATTAACGGAGCACTTGCTGCTTGCGACAAGCAAAGAGGTTCAGTTGCCGCAGTTTTGCGCGCTGGTTTATTGAAGTACAAGGCAATGTCGGAAGACACCACTTTAGATAAAGAAGCGAAAGTGACAGCTATTAAGCAAGAGCTAGAAGAAGCTACGGCTTTGGAATTACCAATGCTTTCTAAGAACTTGGTTATCCTTTCAACTTGCGGATCTTTAGGAGTACTTGTTGGACTTTTAGGAACTGTAAAAGGTATGATTTCTTCGTTCGAAGCTATGGCAACTGCTGGAGCTCCTGACGCAACTGCACTTTCATTGGGTATCTCTGAAGCCTTGATCAACACCTTCTTAGGTATCATGGCATCTGCGATTGCAATTATCCTTTACAACTTCTTCAATACACGTATTGACAGCATGACATTCGCAATGGACGAGGCTAACTTCACAGTTACTCAAACATTTGCTTCGAAGCACTAATTCAAGTTTTTACTTAATTATAAAAATTTAAAAATATGCCGAAACTCAAGATACCCAAAAGCGCTCCTAGCTTGGATATGACGCCTATGGTTGACCTTGGTTTCTTGTTGGTAACGTTCTTTATTCTCACTGCGAAATTCCGCCCGAACGAACCTGTAATCGTTGACGTTCCTAGTGCAACTTCTGAATTGTTGTTGCCTGAAAAAGTGATGCAGATTACGGTTGATGACAAGGGAAGAGTTTTCTTCGACCTCGCCGGAAAGGACATTCGCAGAGAAATGTTATCACGAATGGTTCAAAGACATCCGGAATTAAAACTTACCGAAGACGAAGCGCGTAAATTCGCTTTACTAGGTATGTGCGGAATGCCTTTGAACAACCTAAGTCAATACTTAAGTGCCGACGAAAAGACAAGAGCAGCATTTGACGAGCAAACCAAAGGCATCCCTACCGATTCCATCAATGGTGAATTGGGAGATTGGATCCAGAGTGGTTACGAAGCCTTTATGGACGATGCGGCTAAACATGGTTTAGAACCGAAAGACATTAAAGGTGATAAGGCGTTGCGTTACGCAATTAAAGCAGACGGAACAACAGACTACGAAAAGGTAGAGCAAGTTATTGACGTGTTCCGCGAAAAGAGTATTTTCCAATTTAATATGGTGACTACTTTGGAATCTGGTTCCAAATAATGCAACCGCATAGAATAAACATGTTATGGCAGAAATAATAGAAGGTGGTGGAGGCCACGAAAAAGGCGGGAAAAAGAGACCCAAAAAGAACCCGGTTCGCATGGACATGACGCCCATGGTTGACTTGGCGTTCCTTCTTTTAACCTTCTTCATTTTGGCGACCTCATTGAGCAAACCAAAAACACTAGAGATTGTCTATCCGAAAGATGTTGAGAATCTAGAGGATCAAACGAAATTGGATGACGATTTAGCAACAACCATTATTGTGGGTGAAACCGACGACCAAATTTTCTACTATCATGGAAAATTTAGAAAGGACACCACGAAATTGGAGCCGTCAGATTTTTCTAAAGATGGTTTACGTGTAATGCTACTTGAAAGAAACAAACGAGTAGTAGAACAAGTGAATTCTTTGAAAGATCAACAAAGAGAAGAATTGAAAAAGAGTAACACACGCGAAGATGACGAAAAAATAAATCTCCGTTTCAAGGAGCTTATTGCAGAAGCTTCGAACGATTCTCTTGCTCCATTCGTTATTGTGAAAACAATGCCTACAACCAAATGGAAGAACGTTGTGAATGCGATTGACGAATTGAATATTACAAGTGTGAAGAAGCGGGCCATTATGGACATGGAAGCGCGTGAAGCATTACTTTTCCTTTCACCAGAAAAAGTAGCGGAATTAAAATTGAAATGAACGATTGATGTGTAGTCCTGTACTGCACATTATAAAAGTAAACCATTATGTCAGCAGTAACTGATTTTCTTAGCAACCACTCAGACTTGGTGGCTGTAGCTACAGCAGCAGCTGTGGTTACATTCCTTGGTTTTGAAGCGGGCTGGAATAGCATTATGGCATCGGATCGTAATGAGCAGGTATTTGAAAACAAAAACAAGGCTTATGGAGCGTATAGAATTCGCTCTATGTACGGAAGCGTATTGGCTATTGCAGTGTTTTCGGGTATTTTCTTAGTATCTGGTGCGTTAATCACACCAGTCATTTTAGCCAAAGGCGAAAAGAAGGAAAAAGATGTGAAGGTGGAAATGAACGCAGAAATGATTGCGCCGCCACCAACGGATCCAAATGAGCCGCCACCACCACCGCCACCACCACCACCACCGCCGCCACCACCACCAACGGTGCGTCAGATTCAATTTACGTCTATTGTTATTGAAGAGAATGTAGAGACTCCTCCACCTTCTCAAGATAAATTGAAAGATGAGAAAATTGCAGACGAAACAACGGAAGGTGACGACGGTCCAATGGGGCCATCAGATGCAATTGCTGTTTATACCCCCGTTGATGATAAAAAAGATAAAGTTGACGCCCCTTTGACTTTTGTTCAAGAGATGCCAGCTTACCCAGGCGGAGAGGGAGCTTTGTACAAATTCTTGTACGAGAATATCTCTTACCCTGAGCAAGAAAAATCTCAGAACATTGAAGGAACGGTATTCGTAAACTTCGTTGTAGAAAAAGACGGTACGCCAACCAACTTCACGGTAACACGTGGTGTGGAAGGTGGAAAGGGATTAGACAGAGAGGCATTAGGAGCTTGTAAGAAATTAGGCAAGTTCAATCCTGGAAAACAAAACGGGGTTTCTCAACGTGTATTCTTGACTATTCCGATCAAATTCACGCTTGCAGATAACTAATCGATAAATACTTTGTGAAAAGGGTTGGCTTCGGTCAACCCTTTTTTATTTTTGAATGAGAATGTTACCCTTCCATACAGATAGCAACGAAGCAGGCTTAGATGAAGCCGGAAGAGGATGCCTCGCAGGCCCAGTCGTTGCCGCTGCAGTCATTCTTCCAAAAGGATTTTCTCATCCGTTCCTGAATGATTCGAAGCAAATGAGCAAGAAACATCGAGATGAGCTTCGTATTATCATAGAAAAAGAAGCAGTAGCATGGAACGTGCAATTTGTTTCCCCACAAGAAATAGACGAGCTGAATATTCTGCGCGCTTCAATAACGGCGATGCAGCGGGCTACGCTGAAATTGAAGAAAAAACCTTCTCATCTTTTAGTAGATGGTAACCGGTTTTATCCCTTGGAAGGATATTCCCACACCTGCATGATTAAAGGCGATGCGCGCTTTCTGAACATTGCGGCCGCGTCTGTTTTAGCGAAGACACATCGCGATGAATTTATGCTGAACCTGCACGAAATTTTTCCGCATTATGCATGGGATCGAAACATGGGTTATCCTACAAAGTTGCACCGTGCAGCAATTACAGAATTTGGTTCTTGCGAGCACCATCGCATGACCTTCGCTCTTTTGCCAAGGGAGTTGCAAATAGAAGCGCATTGATGCCTATTTTCGCACTATGCAGTTAAAGGCAGAAAACATACAGAAGATTTACGGAAAGCGTACCGTTGTTAAAGACGTTTCGTTTTACGTTGAACAAGGCGAAATTGTGGGTTTGCTCGGTCCTAATGGAGCGGGAAAAACCACTAGCTTCTATATGGTCACCGGGTTAATTCAACCAAACCAAGGTAGAGTTGTACTGGACGATAAAGAAATCACGCATATGCCCATGTTCAAACGCGCGAAAATGGGCGTGGGTTATTTGCCACAAGAAGCTTCCATTTTCCGTTCACTTTCTGTGGAAAATAATATTAAAGCAGTGCTTGAATTAACGGCTCTTTCCAAGAAAGAACAGGCCGAGAAATTAGATGCGCTGTTAGAAGAATTTGGCCTGACAGAAAGAAGAAAATACATTGGTCATCACCTAAGCGGCGGAGAAAGAAGACGAACAGAAATTGCTCGAGCATTAGCCACGGATCCGAAGTTTATTTTGTTAGACGAACCCTTTGCAGGTGTTGATCCTATTGCTGTTGAAGACATTCAACGCATTGTTTGGAAGCTGAAGGAGCGGAACATTGGAATTCTCATTACCGACCACAATGTGCAAGAAACCCTTTCGATTACAGACCGCGCTTATTTGTTGTATGACGGAAATATTTTGAAGTCCGGAAGCGCTGAAGAACTAGCTTCCGACGAGCAAGTGCGACGAGTTTATTTGGGTCAAAACTTTGTCTTAAGAGCCCGAAAAGAATAAGCCCCCGAGAATCTCGAGGGCTTCATTATTTTTTATTTGGAAGAATTACTTCGCGCTGTTGTAGCGAGCTTCAACCGCTTCCCAATTAATTACATTGAAAAAAGCTTGAACGTAATCTGGACGTCTGTTCTGATAGTTCAGGTAATACGCGTGTTCCCAAACGTCTAATCCTAAAATTGGAAATCCAGAACAACCAACTCCTGGCATCAATGGATTGTCTTGATTTGGTGTTGAGCAAACTTCAAGTTTTCCGTCTTTCACACACAACCAAGCCCATCCTGAACCAAAGCGAGTAGCTGCTGCTTTCGCAAATGTTTCTTTGAATGCTTCAAAAGATCCGAATGCCTCGTTAATAGCGGCTTCCATTGTAGGAGTAATCTTTCCACCAGTTGGTGAAAGCAATTCCCAAAATAGATTGTGATTGTAGAATCCACCACCGTTATTTCTAACGGCATTGTTCTCGAAACCTTTCACCATTACTTCTTCGATAGAAAGATTTTCTAAATCGGTTCCAGCAATAGCGTTGTTTAAGTTTGTGGTGTAGGCAGCGTGATGCTTACCGTGATGAATTTCCATAGTGCGAGCGTCGATATGTGGCTCAAGCGCATCGTACGAATAAGGGAGGTTTGGTAGTTCGAATGACATAGTTATTTTTTTGCGAAATTAACCCAAAACGAACGCCACAAAAAAATTCTTGTCAATTGGTTAGAAAGCTTGTTGCGCGCTTATCTTTGTAGCTTATCGAAGCGTTTTCAATTAACCGATTTTAAAGAAGGAAAAGCATGGGACTTTTTAGTTTCCTAACACAAGAAATTGCCATTGACTTAGGTACGGCAAATACAATCATTATCATGAATGATAAGGTTGTTGTAGATGAACCATCTATCATTGCTCGCGACCGAGTTTCAGGTAGAACCGTTGCTGTTGGGCGTTTAGCGCAACAAATGCACGGTAAAACTCACGAGAACATTAAGACAATTCGTCCGTTGAAAGACGGTGTAATTGCCGATTTCCACGCGGCTGAGGATATGATCAAAGGGTTAATCAAAATGATTAACAAAGGCGGAAAAATGTTTCAACCTTCTTTGCGAATGGTCATTTGTATTCCATCTGGAATTACTGAAGTTGAAAAGCGTGCGGTAAAAGATTCTGCTGAGCATGCAGGTGCGAAAGAAGTTTATTTGATTCACGAACCAATGGCTGCGGCAATTGGTATTGGTGTGGACGTTGAAGAGCCAATGGGTAATATGATTATCGATATCGGAGGAGGTACTTCCGAAATTGCAGTTATTGCATTGGGCGGAATTGTAACCGACAAAAACATTCGTGTTGCCGGAGACGAGCTTACACAGGACATTGAAGACTACATGCGTCGTCACCACAACATTTTAATTGGGGAGCGTACAGCAGAGCAAATTAAAATTGAAGTCGGAGCTGCCATTGATGATTTGGAGAATCCTCCTTTGGACTATAGCGTTCGCGGTCGTGACTTAGTTACGGGTATTCCGAAAGAGATTATGGTTTCTTACAAAGAGATTGCTCACGCATTGAACAAATCAATTTCGAAAATTGAAGAGGCAATCATGAGTTGTTTGGAAAATACACCACCCGAGTTGTCTGCAGATATTTTCAAGACAGGTATTTATTTGGCAGGCGGTGGCGCATTGCTTCGCGGATTAGATGTTCGAATTAATCGTAAAACAAAATTACCCGTGCACGTTGCAGACGATCCTTTGCGTGCTGTTGCAAGAGGTACGGGAATTGCGTTGAAGAATATCAACCGCTTCCAATTCTTAATGCGCGAGTAATTCGTTAAAACGAAAGCAGAATGGGTAATCTTTTAGCACTGTTGCAACGATTTCACGTGCTTTTGTTGTTCCTTGTTCTTCAAGCATTTTCGCTCGCCGTTTTGTTTTCAGAAAACAATTTTCATCGCAAAGAATTTATAAGACACAGTTCGGATTTTGCCGGATACATTTATGAAAAACGAGATGAGTTTACAAGTTATCTAAGACTTGCGGAAATAAACGATCAGCTTGCCATTGAGAACGCCTCATTGCGAAGCTTGCTTCCAAACAACTATTTGGTATCTGACACCGCGGTCTACAAATCACAAGGCGCGAGACAACAGTTCACCTACACAACGGCAAGGGTTGTGAATGCTACAGTGAGTAGAAAAAGAAATTATCTCACCCTAAATAAGGGTTATGCCGAAGGAATAGGCATGGAGATGGGCGTTATTGCAAACGGAAGTATTGTTGGAATTGTGAGCAGTGTAAGCGAGAATTACTCGATAGTTATGCCTGTCCTTCACACGAAGTTCCAAGGTTCGGTAAAGATGAAAGGCTCGGGGGATTTTGGAATTTTAGAATGGCCCGGTGGTGACCCTCTATTCGCCTTTGTAAAGGAGATTCCAAAACATGTCTATATCAATGTTGGAGATACGGTGGTTACGACGGGATTCTCAAGTCATTTTCCCGAAGGAATGTTAATCGGAAATGTTGATGCTCTGGAAGACAAACCAGAAGAGAACTTTCATCGGATAAAAGTTAAGCTCGCTACAGATTATAGAAAAGTCGCTTGGGTTCAGGTTGTGAAAAACCTAGAAAAGATTGAGATTGACTCTCTTCAACAACAACAAATTAACGCAGACGGAGGAGAAGAATGATGAACTATTTGCGTATATTCTTATTCGTATTGCTGCAGGCTTTGGTGGTGAGTAGAATTCAGCTTTTCGACGGGTTGGTTCTTCCCTTTATATATATTTTCAGTTTGTTAATGTTTCCATTCGACACCCCGCGATGGTTGTTGTTGTTGGTTGGCTTTTTCACGGGAATATTCATGGATTTGTTCACCGGCCCTCCCGGATTGCACACGTCGGCGTGTTTACTGCTTGCTTTTTTACAGCCGGTGGTTCAAAATATGCTAGCTCCACGTGAGGGGTATGACTCTAATCTGAAGCCCACTATTCATAAAATGGGATTGGCCTGGTATACGACATACGCTGGGTTACTAACATTGGCGCACCATACGTGGTTAATCTTCTTCGAGTTTTTACGCTGGGATAAATTCTTCTTTCAGTTGTTTCATATTTTGTTAAGTTCTATTGCAACTTTATTGCTGATGATTTTGGCGCAACTCTTAATTTCGCCAAATAAGAAAAGCAGTTAATTACCTTGAACAACGACAATCGCCGGTACACTTTCTTGTTTATAGTTGGAACCATCTGTGTAATATACATAGTGAGACTTTTTGCGCTTCAGGTTGCCACAAGCGAATGGAAGAATAGGGGTTCTCGACTTACAGAGCGAGAGGTCATTGTTTATCCTTCTAGGGGAAATATTTTTGATCGGAATGGAAAGGTTTTAGTAACGAACCAAACGGTTTATGATCTGATGGTGTTGCCCAAAGAGGTTGCGGCTTTTGACACCTTAGAGTTTTGCAAACTTGTTAATCTGCCCTATGAGGAGCTGAAAGAAATCTTAAAAAAATCAGTTACATATCCCAACGTTAAGTACAAACCCTCTCCGGTTATTAAGCAAATGCTTCCTGAAGAGTATGCCCTTTTCGCGGAGCGGTTGTATAAATTTCCTGGCTTTTTTGTACAAGCGAGAACCCTGCGCACATATCCTGAAAGCCTGGGCTCTCTTGTGCTAGGCGATGTAGGAGAGGTGAACAAAGACATATTGGAGAAGCATCCTGATTACCGAAAGGGAGATTATATTGGATTGAACGGGATTGAAAAATCTTACGAGAAAGAGCTACGCGGAAAGCGCGGGATTAAATATGTTTATCGCGATAATCTTGGTGTTGAGCACAGTGTTGAAAATGGCCAACTTGATAGTGCGGCGCAAGAAGGAGTTGATTTGTACTCCACGTTGGATGCGGAACTGCAGAAGTACGGGGAAAAATTAATGCAGAATAAGCGTGGATGTATTGTGGCCATAGAACCTTCAACAGGAGAAATATTAGCCTTGGTTTCTGCCCCAACTTTTGACCCCAACTTGTTGGTAGGAAGGGCGCGCGGACAAAATTTTGCGGCGCTTGCAAAAGACCCTTTGAAGCCTTTGTTTAACAGAGCCACTCAGGCACAATATAGACCAGGCTCGATATTCAAATTAGCGCAATCTCTTACCGCATTGCAATTGGGCTCTATTACGAAAGAAACGAGAATTGCATGTAACAGAAGTATAATTGGTTGCCACGGACCACATAGTATGGATGATCTGGAGATGGCAATTGTTCACTCGTGCAATCCTTATTTCAGAGGTGTCCTTCAGCGTGTAGTTGAAGCGAATAGAGATCCGAATAACAGGGCAAACGACGCGGCAATGGGTCTAGCTATTTGGAACGAGCAAATACGAAAATTGGGATTCGGATCCAATCTAGGAAGTGATTTGCCCGGCATGAAAAAGGGAAATGTCCCAAGCCCTGAATATTACAACAAGAAGTACGGCGTTGGTGGCTGGAATTTTTCTACCATTTATTCCATTGCTATTGGTGAAGGAGAGCTACTCATTAATCCCGTTCAAATGTGCAACCTGGCTTGCATTATTGCGAACAGAGGATTCTACGTCCCACCCCACACTGTAAGACAAATAGGAAGAGGCGGCTCTGCACGTACCGAATATGTTACTCGTATTGATGTAGGCGTGAAACCTGATTATTTCGAGACGGTCGTAAACGCTATGGAGAAAGTGGTTGGACCGGGCGGAACAGCGAACAGTATAAAACTTTCGGATATTGTTATTTGTGGAAAGACTGGTACCGTTCAGAATGAACCGCGCGAGGATCACAGTGTATTTGTTTGTTTTGCTCCAAAGGAAAATCCGAAAATTGCCTTGGCGGTTTATGTTGAATATGCTGGTTTTGGAGGCACTTGGGCGGCACCTATTTCAAGTCTGATGATAGAGAAATTCTTGAAAGGAGGTACGACCAATACAGCAAGAGAGGAGCAAATGATGAACGCGAAAATTTTAAATTAATGGTGGCGACGGGGAAACAGAATCTACAACTTGATTGGGGCACGATTGCGCTCTATGGCACGTTGGTTCTGTTCGGCTGGATGACTATTTACAGCGCGGCATACAACCCCCTTCTTCCCAGTCCGTTTACCTTTTCCGAAGAGTATGGCAAGCAGCTGGTTTGGATTGGTGCATGTATATTTTTAATTGTGGTAATTCTTTATCTCGACGCTGAAGTCTTTAACAAGTTAGCAGTTTACATATACCTCTTCTTTGTTCTTTTATTGATGTTGGTATTGGTAATTGGAAAGGAAGTGAACGGGGCAAAGGCGTGGTTTGGTATTGGTGATTTTGGTATTCAACCGAGTGAATTTTCTAAGATTGGAGTTGGACTCTTTCTATCGAAATTTATTTCCAGCTCTGGATTGCAGTTAAAAAACTTGCGCATGCGTATTCAAGCGTTTGCGATTATTGGACTTCCCGCCTTTTTAATTTTACTTCAACCCGACGTTGGTTCGTTGTTAACTTTTCTAGCGTTTATTTTAGTTATGTATCGTGAAGGCATGTCGGGCAATGTGCTTATTGCCGGATTCGCAAGTGTGGTTATTGGAACACTGAGTATTGTTATTGGTGCAGGGCGAACGACCTATCCTTATTTCGGAGAGATGAGTTCTATTTGGACGTTTATTATTTCTCTTTTCGGCTTGGCCATACTTGCTTTGATTTTCGTGCGGAATTTTGTTGTTCCGCGATCGAGAAGAATGCTTTATTCGGTTACCGTTATATCGTTAGTCTTAGCTTCGAGTCTTGCGTTTTCCATTAATTACATTGTAGACAACGTGCTTGAAAAGCACCACAAAGAACGAATTTATGTAATGCTTTCCTTGCCGGTTGAGCGCGAAGACGCAACCTACAATTCGGAGATGGCGAAAATTACTGTGGGCTCAGGAGGGCTGTTTGGAAGAGGGTTTCATCAGGGACCCATGACACAGAATAATTACGTGCCCGAACAGTGGACCGACTTTATTTTTAGCGCAGTTGCAGAGGAGTGGGGATTCGTTGGAAGCGTAACGGTCATTGTTATGTTCTTCGCGCTTATTTACCGGCTAGTTGTTTTGGCGGAACGACAACGCTCTCAATTTTCTAGGGTTTACGGCTATTGCGTGGCGGCCATTCTATTCATGCACCTGCTTATTAATATTGGAATGGTGCTCGGATTGGCTCCAATCATTGGTATTCCTCTTCCCTTCTTCAGCTACGGCGGATCTTCGCTTATGGCGTTTACGATTCTACTTTTCATTATGATCCGATTGGACGCGGAGCGACTCAGCATCTTTAGATGATGACCCTTCGGGATGACGCTTCGCGATATGCCTATATTCAACATTGCATGGTTTGTAAGGTTCGAATGAGCATTCGGTTCTGCTGTAACCTATTTCATACTTTAGCGTAACACCCAAAATACTCTTGTATGAAATCTTTATATACGCTATTTCTTTCGGCACTCCTTACCCTCTCTTGCAACTTCGCGTTGGCGAATGATACTTTTTTCATTGAGAATAAAGGGCAGGTAAAAAATGAAAAAGGTCAGGTTGATCAGTCAGTTTTGTATTCATACTCGACTTCTGAAATGGATGTATTTATTCGAAAGAACGGATTAACTTATCAGTTCAAACGTTATAACGCAGAGGGAACTTTTGCCGAGCGTGTTGATGTTAATTGGAAAGGCAGTTCGGAAATGGCTGTTGCCATTGGATTACAGATGACTGACTACACAGAGAAGTATTTTTTAGACGGAAGCTCGAATTCGACAAGTGCATTCAAGGAGGTGAGACTTTCGAATGTTTATCCGGGAGTGGATTGGAGAATATTCGTTACTGAAAAGGGAATGAAATACGAATTCATCGCCAAAGATGCCGAAGCCGCAAAGCAAATTAGTATGTATGTTGAAGGCGCGGAAAAATTGGAAAAACTAGATAATGGAGCGCTTATCGTGAAAGGTGAGTTGGGTGAAGTGAGTGACGCTAAACCCGTTTATTTCAACCAAGGAAAAGAAATTGATGGAAATTTTATGGTGAATGGAAATTCAGTTCAATTTGAAATTCCTTCGAACACAAACGGAGAGCTTATTCTGGATCCGGAAATTATTTGGTCGTCTTATTACGGTGGAACTGGACTAGATGATTCTCGTGGAATTTATACCGATGCGAATGGTGATTACTATTTAACGGGCGCAACCAATTCAACCACATTGATTTCATATTTGGGTTATCAGGGTTTATTGGGCGGAAGCAACGACGTTTATGTTGTGAAGTTCAACGCCTTGAATCAACGCTTATGGGCAACTTACTACGGTAGAACGGGTAACGATGTTGGAAACGACATTGTTGTTGATCCTTACGGAGGAATTTATGTAGCAGGAAGCACAAGTTCCACGTCGGCATTTGCTTCTGCGAGCCAGCAGACTGTTTATGGCGGCGGTCCGAAAGATGGTTTTGTTTTGAAATTATTTCCAGACGGAACGTTGGAATGGTGCTCTTATTACGGCGGAAGTGGCGACGAGCAATTAACCGCATTGTCTGTAGGATTTCAAGGCGAAGTGTATTTCATTGGTGAAACCAGCTCAACGGATTTGGTGACTTTGGATGCCGTACAATCCTCTTTCGGTGGAGGCGCAAGTGATTTTTATTTAGGCATGATTGATCCCGGGGGGTTCCTTCTACGCTACTCTTATTTTGGAGGAAGCGGAGCGGAATTGGCAGGCGACCTCGTGGCTACTAGCGACTTCAATTTATATTTTACAGGAACAACCAGTTCTTCTTCGGGCATGGCCGTTGGTGGAGCGCAAAACACCTATGGCGGTGGTGCTTACGATGGTTTCTTCGCTAAAATAAATTCGGGGAATGCAATTGAATGGGCGTCGTACATTGGCGGACCAAGTGAAGATCGCGCTGAAGCGATTCATGCTGCTGCAGACCGGTTGTATGTAGTTGGAAAATCTGGATCTATTAACGGAATCTCCACACCAGGTTCTGCGCAAGTGTTTAACGGAGGAGGAAGTTTCGATGGCTATTTAGCATCTTACACAGTTGATGGAACAGTGAATTGGAAGACCTATTACGGTGGTTCTGGAAATGAATCGCTTTGGGGTGTTGCAACAGACGCGGCAGGCAGTGTTTTCATTACCGGAAATTCAACCTCTTCAAATTTGGGCGACAATGGTTTTCAGAACGCGAATGGTGGGTTGAATGATATTGTCTTCGCTGGATATTCCATAGACGGTGTTCGTTATTGGAGTTCTTATTTAGGTGGAAGTGCAGACGAATCGGTGAGTGACCTTGTGATGAATGCCAATCAAGAAATGTTTTTTGCTGGAAGTTCTGCGTCTTCGAATCTTGCTGTTGGCGGCTACGAATCCACGAACAACGGAGGTGGTGAAGCCTTTTTCGGAAAATTGAAAAATTGTGATTACCCCTACTTGACAGTGCATATCACTGGAGATACTATTTTCTGTGAAGGTCAGTCTGCTGTCTTGTGTTCAGGTGGTGCAGATCATTTCCTTTGGTCAACCGGAGACACCACCGCTGCTCTAGAAGTAGATGAAGCTATGACCGTTTATGTCATTGGAACAACTACACCGGGCTGCAGCACTCGTTCAGATGATTACACCTTTACGGTATTGCCGCAGCCAAATATTAACATTACTGCCGATGGCCCATTGACGTTTTGTGGCGACGTGTCTGTAAATCTGACAGCTACTGGTGGAATTGGATACGAATGGAACAACGGACTTCTAACCGAAACAATTACGGTTACTGAATCTGGAAATTACGCCTGCACGGGTATAAATGAATTCGGTTGTGAAGGAAGTAGCAATCAATTGAGCGTTGAGGTTTTCGATTTGCCAGAAGTGGCGATGGGTATTTCAACGGACAGTATTTGCATTTCGGCTGATCCTGTTGGAATAGTTGGCTTGCCGTTGGGTGGTACCTACGTTGGTGACGGAATTGTTGGAAGCACTATAGACCCAACTATTGCGGGTGGCGGGGCACATCAAGTTTATTATACCTATACCGATTCAAACGGATGTACTAACACTTCTGATGTGTTCGACTATTTCGTGTTGTTCGAGCCGACAGTTCTTTTCCTTTCTCAAGATACCGTTATGGCTGGAGATCCTCCGGTTGAAATGACAGGAATTCCTTCAGGCGGATATTACACCGGGTTTGGGGTGAGCGGAAATTTATTTTATCCTGAACTGGTTGCCCCAGGATTTTATCAGGTTACCTATAACTATGTAGACGATAATGGCTGCACCAATAGAGACACACAGGTTATTTATGTCTGTTGTGTTGGAATAGACGAATCGGCATCGGTAGAGCCGAAGTTGTATCCGAATCCGAGTGAGGGGGTGTTGAATTTCACTTTAGGAACGCATTCTGCCCGAGCATATCGCATTTATGATCTTTCGGGAAGGGTGGTTCAACAAGAAAATTTATTTTTAGAGCAAAGTTCTCTTAACGTCACGAATTTAGCGAATGGTCAATATTTACTGAGGTTTGAAGGCGGCGGAGTCTTTATTCCGATTCCATTTTCAGTGTCGAAATAAAAAAAAATAAAGTTTTTTTGAGAAAAGTGTAACCTTTTTAGGTCGATAGGGGTAAAAGAAGCATAACCTATTTGACTTATGAAAAACTCAATCACAATCTCCATCTTCGCAGCAGTTCTTTCTCTTAGCCTTGTGTCTTGCCAGAAAGAATTCTACATGCCAACCGCATCAGTATCTATAGCCGACACTACTTCTAGTGTTTCTAACACAGATGAGACTGCGCCAACAGTTGTTTTAGGGGAAGACGTAGCGAAATTGAATTTCGTTTGGCTTCAACCAGAGGGTACTAACGCTAACCTTCAAGGGGTGAAGATTGAAATTGCAGACAAGAGCGGTGAAGTAGTGTTTTCAGCAATCGATGTAATGACAGCGGGAGACAATATGTTTCAGTGGTATCCTGGAATTATTCTTCAAGCAGACGAATATACTTTCACAATGAAATCTGCATCTGGCAATGTATTAAGTGTTTCTACGCTGAATGTTGCAGACGCTTTCCAACAAGACGAATACATTCATCAAGCAGACGGAGCGAAGTTTTTCCTTCAACTGACTTGGGAAAAAGCATCAGAAATATAAGTTTAGGTTAGTTAGGTATGAAAGGCCCCCTTCTCTCGAAGGGGTTTTTTCATGAAATAAATAATGCAGTTTATGCACCTATATAAGCTGTTTGTGTATAAATTAGCAAGCTCATGACTCAAGAAGAAGAAATAAATTATTTACGCCAACGCGTCGCAGATTTGGAGGAGTCTTGTCGAATGGCCGAAAAGCTATTAGTTAATCGCGAAGCGAAGTTCAAGGGTATTATAGATAATTTTCGTTTAGGTTTATTAGAGGTAGAACCCAACGGTGTTATTATTGATGCAAATGAATCGTTTTGTGAAATGAGTGGTTTTAGTATTGAGGAACTGTTTGGAAAGGATGGTGGTGAGATGTTGTTAGATGACTTTGAGAAGGAGCGAATGAAAGTGCGCAACGCCTCACGAAGTGAAGGAGAAGCGGATGTTTATGAGTTGCGCGTATTAAATAAGAATAGAGAAACGCGTTATTGGTTGGTAAGCGCCGCTCCTCTTTTGGGAGAAGACGGCGAGGTGCACGGATCAATTGGTATTCATTGGGATATTACCGAGATGAAGCATTTGGAGTTCGAGTTGAAAGGAGCGCGATACAAAGCAGAAGAATCGGCGAAAGCTAAGGCCATGTTCTTAGCGAATATGAGTCATGAAATTCGCACCCCTCTGAATGGAATTGTGGGAATGGCAGAGCAGCTGGCTCAATCTCAACTGGATGCTGACCAGCGCTATTTCATAGATATTATGCGTTCAGCGTCTTCAACGCTTTTATCAATTATAAATGATGTTTTAGATATTTCAAAAATTGAATCAGGTAAATTTAGTATTGAAACGATCCCTTTCAATTTGAATGAAACCATTCGAAGAACGTTAAGCATTTTTGGAGAGAAGGCTAAGCAAACGAATATTTCCCTGGACATTGAATTAATGGATGACATGGGGATTATGCATCTCGGAGACCCTCACCGACTGAGTCAGGTATTGTTCAATATTGTTGGGAATGCTATCAAATTCACGCAAGCTGGATACGTGCGAGTGACTTCAAACCTTTCTCGTGGTGAAAACGATATTTGCTTCGTTTCTTTTTCAATTGAAGACACCGGAGTTGGAATGGACATGGCTTATTTGGCCAAGGTATTTGAAGCATTTTCACAGGAAGACGCAAGTATTACTCGAAAGTTTGGAGGAAGCGGTTTAGGCTTGAGCATTGCGCGAAGCATTGTTCAGATTATGGGAGGAACCATTCAGATTGAAAGCGAAAAAGGAAAAGGTACGCGGGTGAACATTCGCATTCCTATGAGAATATCGAATGAAAAAACGAAACAGGACATAGTAGAAATGACAGATTTACAAAAGTCGCTTAAATCGCTTCGCATTCTAGCGGCAGAAGACAATGAGCTGAATCGCATGGTTCTTCAAGTTATCTTGAAAAAGTGTGAAGTTGTTGTAACCATAGCCCATAACGGCCAAGAGGCCATTAATCTTATTCAAGAACAAGACTTTGACTTGGTGTTAATGGACGTGCAGATGCCAATTGTTGATGGGCTCGATGCTACGAAGTACATACGCGAACAGTTGAAACTGACCATTCCGATTATTGGGTTAAGCGCAAATGCTATGCGGGAGGAGGTTGAAATTTGCAAGCAGGCCGGAATGAATGATTATTTGGTGAAACCTTATTCAGAAAGAGCGCTGGTTGAGGTGATGAAGAAATGGAGCTTTGAAGAGAAAAAAACAGAGTTAGCGCAAGCAGAAATTACAAGTGAAAAAGAATTAGACCTTTCCATGCTGAAGCAATACGTGGGCAATGATATTCATGTGTTGAAAGATGTTGTTAGCGGATATTTAACTCATCTTCCTCCGCAATTGGACCGTTTGGAATTGGCCTTGGTTGGTGCGGATATTTTAGCCCTGCGCCATGAGCTTCATCAATTAAAAGCAAGCATGGAAATAATTGGCGTTCGTCCAGACGGATTGTCTTTTGCAGGGATTTCAAATGAATTGAAAAAAGATGGGTTATCTGATCTTGCACAAAGTGCCATTAACTCTGTAATTACAAAAGGGAAGAGCGCGATTATTAGTCTGCGTAAGGCCATTGAATAAACAGATAATTTCAAGCTAAAACAGGGCTTTATAGCGAATTATAGTTTAATCTTGCATCGTAAACCCACCCCAATTGATAAGAGGTAAACGATACATTATTCTTGTAGATGATGAGGCTATTATTCTGAGCGTCTTATCGCTTCATGTAAAAAGTTTTTTGCCAGAGGGAATAGAGTTGATAACTGCTAATTCAGGGGAAAGTGCTTTAGAAAAACTAACTCCTTTACTTGAAGAAGGCGGAGAACTTTTGTGTGTTATTAGTGATTACATGATGTCTCCGATGCGAGGTAGTGAATTGTTGGGCCGTTTGGAAATACTCTCCCCAGCAAGCAAAAAGATTATGCTTACCGGTCAAGCCGATTTACAAGCGGTTTCAGAGGTCTTAAGTAAAGCTAGATTGTTTCGATACATAGAAAAACCGTGGGAGCCAAAGGACTTGGAGCTTACTGTGTTAGAGGCCATTCGCATGTATGACAACGAAACGGAACTGGCCAAGCGAACACAAGAGCTTGAAATTCTGCACAAGGAATTGGAGCAGAAGGTCATTGATAGAACAGCAGAGTTAAATCAGAAAAACGAAGAGCTTCGTCAAGGGCTTCAATACGCACGATTTGTTCAGGAATGTTTCTTACCGAATCACACAGAGGCCTGGGATGTATTGCCTAAGTTGCACGTATTTAGCACTTCGGCGGAAGCCGTTTCTGGGGACTTTTATTGGTATAAAAATTTAGGGGATTCTGTTCTTATTGCTCAAGGAGATTGCACGGGACACGGCTTAGCAGGTGCATTGCTTACTGTTTTGGTTAGTGATTTTCTTTCAGAGAAAACGAGTCATCTTGTAGGAGCAGTTGATGTGAAGGAGATTGTGAGCGGCACTGTTTACGATTTGAAGAAGAGATTGCGCCGCGATGTTCAATATTCAGATATGGTTGCAGGTTTTGATCTTGCACTCATGCACGTTAATTTGAAAACGGGCGATGCTGAGTGGGGTAGTTTGAATTCGAATCTTATGCTGGTGAATGAAAGCAATGAGGTTGAAATAATTTCAAAGTCGAAGGGATTTCTTCATTTAGATCTTGAGCAAACAGATGTTGCAGGAGGTAAGGTGAACATCAAAGGAAAGCGCGTTGTCATGTGTTCAGATGGACTTTACGATCAAATAGGCGAAGTGTCGAACAAGCGCTTGCGCATGAGCGGTCTTATTCAATGGATTGAAAGCGGAGAAGTCTTCTTGGACAACAAATGCGGCATCGATGATTTGTTTGCTACCTGGAAAGGATCACAAGATCAAACCGACGATGCTACCTGGGTAAGCTTTCAGCTTTGATATTAATTAACCTTTTCGAATCTCCCTGCGAATTTTCCATTAATCTTCACGAAGTAAATTCCTGCAGAAAAATCTTTTACAGTCAAACGAGCAGATGTAGTATTTGGATTTTCAAGAAGAATTGTTCTTCCTGTTATATCTAGAATTTCCATTCGAGTAATAGCTTTGCTGTATTCAATAGTGAGATAAATTGAAGCGGGATTCGGATACATACCGAACGTTTGTTCGGTTTCAGAAATGGATACAATACAGTTATTTGTAGCTCTAGGCGTTGCGCTTGTGTTAATTATGAAATCTCCCACAGCGTCCTCACATCTTCCCCAAGCTTCGTCTGGGTCTTGGCTCGGAATGGTAGTTGTTTGAAAAACATTCCCTAGTGTGTCTGAAAGGCTTAAGAATCCTCCCGTTGAAGCAAGGTTGAAGTTTGTATGCGGATCTAAATAAACATTATCGTTATCGTCTGACCAGATTAAAAGATGTTGTCCGGGTAAGATGAATACCGACCCAGGGAACTGCCACTTCGTAGGAACAGCAGGATCGTCGCTAAGGCAAATGGTGTTTAAACCAAGAGTAACAGAAGCTGTATTTACGACTTCAATGTAATCTTTGAATTTTCCTTGCTCATTCGCAATGGTAGCGTTGTTTTTTGACATGACTTCGTTCAGTACAATATCGTTTGGAGTAGCCATTTGAATGAGTGCGTCTATTTTGTAGAATTCATGTTCGGCTCTTTCAGGTGAGAACATTCCTGCCGTTGAATTTTCGGCATAAACGTAATACTGAATGCGAAGCGAATTAATGGGAATAGAAACACCATATACGCCGTCGTTTGCTCCACCGTCGTTGTGAGCACCGTCGTCGAACATAAGTGTGCGCATGAAGACGTCAGATTTTTTATATCGATACCCTAGATAAACTTCTGATGAGTTTGAAACGGTTGCGTTAATCGATATGGTTTCCAAGTAATACGGTGAGTTGTTAGAAGGAATAACACTTGTGATTGCGGGAGGAGTTGCTGCAAAGGCGCTTGTTCCTTCGAGATAAGTTGCTCTGGAGTCCATTAATTGATAAATTCCGACAGTTCCACCACCGCCGGGACCACCGCTTCCTGCGATAGTTGTTGTAAGGTTGGTAAGATAATTTTGGTAGGTGTATAGGAAGTTAATGTCTGTGCTAGCGGCGTTGTCTGCCACCGTATGCATGGAATCTATGTATACTTTATAGTCTGCATTTACAAAGTTTTCTCTGTTGATTGTTCTTAAATGTGCGGTGTACATTTTTTTATACATCGGGTTTGCAAGTAGTTTATTTATTAAAGGCCATCCGGAATCGTTGATGTGTATGTACGGATCCATTTGCTGCATCCCAGAAAGGTTTAATATTCCACCACCACCAGGACCCCCACCACCGGTATTTGTGCCCAACACGGTGAAACTTCCATATGACATATTTACATCCCACACCGTGGGAATCCAGCGATGTTGGTGATTCCGATATAAATAATAATTCTGGCGAAAACTTCCAGAATAGCTGTCGAGATTTACGAGAACATCGTTAAAAGCGAGCATCCACAAAGCGCGATCTACGTCTAGAACATTTGAAATGTTAGCCGAGTAATTATTCAACGTGTCAATAAAATCTTGAAGCTTGTTCCATCCGAAATCAGATTGCAATTCGTATTGTGTAAGGTATCCTGTGGAATCCGCTGTTGTGTAAAGAAGTCCGCTACCACCACCCGTTTGAACATTCTCAGGGTTACACTTAATAAAGGCACCAAGCGAAGAATAGTAATGATCAAAATTGAATCGATTACCAAGGTCTTGCGCATTGGTGTAAAGACCGTGGTAATTCCCGTTTACGTATACTTTGGCAAGGTTCGCTTTTGGACCATCCATATACTGACGCAAGATTTTATAAGACGAAATTTCTCTCATCATACTAGGGTCTGAAAACCCGTTGTTCAATTTCAAGTCTTCGTATCCTTCATAGTTTTGATCAAGCAGGTAGTCGAGCTTAATGTGAAAAGGGTTTTTAGCTCTTGTTGGGCTGTAGGAACTGTTGCCTTTGTATTTCACGCCCACTTGTAGAAACACTTGGCCGTTAACAACCACGCTATCTGCAACGGTGTATGTTTCATTGGCAACTGCCGCGTCTAAAATGGCATCCCATCCGGCGGTTGGAAAGTAGATTCGAATATCTTCGATTTGATAGGGATCATAAAAAGAAGTCTGAGCTTCAGAATCAAGAGATAAAACAGCAACGGCCAAAAAAAGAAATTTCTTCATGTCGAGAGTATTGAAACGAATTTATGTTAGAACAGCGTTAAGAAGCACAACTTATCAAAAGGTTTAAGGTGATTTTTAAAAAGCTAACTTTTTTTTGATTGTCCTCAATTACATTTGAAGCATGAAGCAGTATCACGAATTGTTACAACACCTTTTAGATCACGGTGTGAAGAAAGAAGATCGCACGGGAACCGGAACTTACAGTGTTTTCGGACATCAAATGCGATTTAATTTGGCGGAAGGATTTCCGCTTATGACAACGAAGAAGCTTCACACACGAAGTATTTTCATAGAGCTTTTGTGGTTTCTGAAAGGCGACACGAACATTTCATATTTAAAAGAAAACGGCGTTTCTATTTGGGACGAATGGGCCGATGAAAATGGAAACTTGGGCCCTGTATACGGCTACCAGTGGCGCTCATGGCCGAATCCAGACGGAAGCTCAACCGATCAGATTGTGAATTTGGTGAATGGATTGAAAAACAATCCGAACAGCCGCAGGCACATTGTTTCTGCTTGGAACCCTTCATTCATTGAGGACATGGCTCTTCCGCCCTGCCACTGTTTGTTTCAGTTTTATGTGGCGGATGGAAAATTGAGTTGTCAATTGTACCAAAGAAGTTGCGATACGTTTTTAGGAGTTCCCTTCAACATTGCTTCATACGCCTTGTTGGTTCACATGATTGCGCAAGTGTGTGATTTGGAAGTGGGAGATTTTGTTTGGACCGGCGGAGATGTGCATTTGTATTCCAACCACGTGGATCAAGCGAAACTGCAATTGACCCGCGAACTCCGCACACATCCTACCTTGAAATTAAACCCGAATGTGAAAGATCTTTTTGCATTCACCATGGACGATATTTCAATTGAAAACTACGATCCGCATCCACACATTAAAGCAGCTGTTGCTATCTAATGGAAATTTCAGTAATCGCCGCCATGGGCTTGAATCGTGAGATTGGTAAAGACAACGATTTAATGTGGCACCTCCCAAACGATATGAAGTTCTTCAAGGATACTACGAAGGGCCATCACATTATCATGGGAAGAAAAAACTACGAAAGCATTCCGCTCGCATTTCGTCCGTTTAAAAATCGCGTGAACATTGTTTTATCGCGCGATAAAAATTACGACGCTCCCGGATGTGTGGTCTTCGACGAACTAAGCAGGGCATTGGGTTTTTCGCGCGAAGGAGGCGAAACAGAAGTGTTTATTATTGGCGGCGAGCAAATCTATGCTTGGGCACTTCGCGAAGGCTTTGTTCAGCATATTTATCTTACGCATATTGAAGGCGAATTCCCTGGAGCACATGCGCATTTTCCTGAATTCGATGCGAGTTTATATTCGAGAGAATTGATCTTGGAACAGGGAGTTGATGAGAGGCATGCGTTTGGGTTTAAGACGTACAAATACACCTTAGTGTAAGATTCTTCGAAAGATGTATTCACAAGATGCTCCGCAAGATTCTTCGAAAGATGTTTGCACAAGATGCTCCGCAAGATTCTTCGAAAGATGTAATTACAAGATCCGTTGGAAGAAATTTACGCGAAGCGTTCTTTCGAAGCATCTCTCGCAGAATCTATTTATTCTTCTTTGATTTAGGCTTTACCAGGTCGAAGCTGTGTTGAACGAGCTCTTTCAATAATTTATCGGGGACGTCGCTGTTCGGAATGACAAGGTTCCAGTGTTTTTTGTTGGTGTGATAACCGGGTTGAATGCCGTTGTATTCTTCACGAAGTTCAATGGCTCTTTCGGGGTCGCATTTGAGGTTAATTCCTTTTTCGAAATTATCGAGATTAACCATAGCGAAGATTTTATTTTCAATTCGAAAAACCAACGCGCTTTCGCTGAAGGGTAAATCAGACGTTACCTCTTCACTAATGGCTTGACATGTTTCGAAAAATTCTTCTATGTTCATCAGTCGTAAGCAGCGCAAGGAACGTGATTGCGTTCTTTGAGTCCGCAAGCACGGAAGCCTAGGGTAATTTCATGCGAATTGGTAGCGGCATAACGCAAACGATTTGCGGTAATGTCGTAGGCGTATGCAATGGTTAAGTATGGAAGCGCATCTAATTTCACAAGTGCAGACCCTCCGTGCCCCGTTCTTCCAGCAAGACCAATCGAAATTATTTTTTTAAATTCGAGCATGGCTTGTCCCTCTAATGAAGGTTTGCTTTTTCCCACATAATTCAATAACATCGCAGGCTTAAAGGAGATTTTATTGCTTATTTGAACGGCCCTTCCATACGCGAGCGTGTAATGTCTTCTCATCTGAGTATCTGGAAGTCCTTTTACTTTTGGTTGAGTGAGTTGTCGAATGGATAAACCATAGAATCGATCTTTTCGGTAAAGCCATAATCCGAAGTTCACGGTAGGGGCTACAATGCTACCCAATGAGTTTCCAATCACAGGGTCAATCTCAATGTCTGGCATTGTAATTCCACCCAACCCTAGGCGGTATTGCGTGAAGCCTATTCCAATTCCAGAAGACAAGGAATAGCCCTTCGTTAACTTCATGTGGTAAGCGTAATTTGCTACGAGCGAAGTGGTCCCGAAAGGGCCGTAGGTGTCGTTTTCCACCATTACGCCAAGTCCGTGAAAATTGTATCTGCGCTGTCCGAATTTGTTGTGAACGTTTACATACCCTGTTGTTGGCGCACCCTGAAATCCTGTCCACTGCTTCCGATATCCTACTCGAGCTTCTAGGCAAGGCGTACTGCCGGTTACAGCGGGATTGTAGTTTAAATAATTGTAAGTGAAATTCGTGTAATGCGGAAGCTGTTGAGCTTGTACATTGGAAGCGAAGCTCCACAATAGCGCTATGATTGCTAGGAACTTTTTCATCTTAATATGGAAACAATTCCGACATACGGCGGTATGTACAAGTTGTAAGTATTCAATTCAATTACGTAGTAGTAGGCCCCGGTTGGTAAAAACTTTCCGTTGTTTGTGCCGTCCCAAGGCGTGCGATAACCAAGCGATTTGAAAACTTGTTGTCCCCAACGGTCGAATACACTTACCACCGCAGCTTCGAATACTGGTCTGTCAATGCCGGTGATTGTCCAGGTGTCGTCAATGTTGTCTCCGTTCGGAGTAAGTGCATTGTAAATTGAAATCGGAGAAAGAATATTGACGAATATGGGCGCATTCACGGTGCAGTCGCCAATGGTTCCCACTGCGGAAATAGAGATGGTTTGTCCTTCTTCAGTTGGATAAAAAGTCATGGTTGAATCGCTCGTTATTTCACTGAATTCAGGCATGGGGTCCCACGTGTATGTTGTCCCAGGGCTACCCCCTTGTGCCATCGCAGAAGTCGATTCGCCTAAGACAATTTCATAAGGGGAAGTTCCTGCTATAATATCTACCGCAGTTCCTCCAATGAATAAATCGTATGAACAAATTCCGAAAAGCGGGTCGTGATCTGAACCAACTAGAATTACATAATCGTGATCAGGAAGCAATCCACCCACAAAAAAAACTTCACTCGAATCTGTGGAGAAACAAGGACTAATAATGTTGTATGACGCCGGTAAGCAAGGGTCTGAAGAGGGAATTAGTTCAGCAACAACAAGCCCCATGGTGTTGTTCCCAGAAAAATCATCGCAATCCTGAAGAAGCATTGCCGCTTCAAGGACACCATTTGGAGTGGTTCCAGTATGAAAGCTGTAGAAGTTTGTCATGGAGTAGCTGAAACACCCCGTGTTGAATGGAGCGGAAACCAATTGTTCGGTCGTCACAGGGGCATCGGCGCACAATACATTGCTTGCAACACCCGCACACGGTTGTGCCATTGCTTGAGCAACAAAGAAAAATAGTGATATGGCTAAAAACAGCTGTTTCATTTGACTATTCAAAAGTAATCATGACCGATCCTTTTTCAACGGCTTGTCCGGCATTCACTGAAATGCTTTTTACCACACCGTCGGTTGGGCTCTTGATTACGTTTTCCATTTTCATAGCTTCTAAAATTAATAGAGGCTCGTCTTTTTTAATTTCTTTTCCAACTTCGGCACTAATGGAAAGCACAAGCCCGGGCATTGGAGATTTCACTTGTTTAATTTTCGCGCTGTTGGCAGAAGAGAATCCTAACGAATTCAACAATGCGTCTAGCGGCACTTCTAACCGAACCTCCGTTGTTTTATTGTTAACCTTCAAGATAACTTTTTTCTCTTCCTTGGAAAGAGAAAGAACTTCTACGTTTACACTTTTCCCCTTCCACACAAAATGCAGATGAGCCCCATTTTGCAGTACGTCTAGCGGTAACGACTGGTCGTTTAACACAACGGTTTTACTGTTGGTGTTCGAAGAAACTTCGAATGCGGTGGCGTTATTTACAGTGGCCTTCATTTCTTATTCGTCTTACGTACGCGAAGCTAACTAAATTCGCGCAGATGATGGGTGTCTATTTTCATATTCCGTTCTGCAGGCATGCCTGTCACTATTGCGATTTTCATTTTTCTACGAAGCTTGATGCGCAAGAAGATTTGGTTGTGGCTATGTTGAAGGAAATGTCGCTTCGCAAGGAAGAGATTGTTCAACATGAAATAAACACAATCTACTTCGGCGGGGGAACACCGTCGCTGCTTACTGAATCGCAGCTCGGAAGAATGTTAGAGAGCTTGGGAGAAGGAATGTCTTCGGCGAAAGAAATCACGCTGGAAGCGAATCCAGAAGATTTGACTACCGAATATTTACGCATGCTTCAGCGTCTTGGAATAAATAGACTGAGCATAGGGGTTCAATCTTTTTACGACGAGCACCTCGAATACATGAACCGCAAGCACACAGGGGCTCAAGCGGAAGCCGCAATCAAACGCGCGCAAGACTCGGGAATCACCAACATCACTGCAGATCTTATTTTTGGAATTCCCATTGCAACTTTTTCCCAGTGGCAATCGAATGTAGAGCAATTGCTTCAATTGGAAATTCCGCATTTCAGTGCGTATGCGTTAACGGTTGAAGAGAAAACAGTCTTTGGTGCGAGACAGAAAAAAGGGATACTGGAACCGCAAAAGGACGAAGAAGTTGAAAAGAGTTTTTTGTATTTAGATGAAACTGCGAAGCTTCTCGGATACGAGCATTACGAACTCTCCAATTACGCAAAGCCGGGCAACCGCTCTGTGCATAACAGCAATTATTGGAAGGGCATTCCCTATGTTGGAATTGGGCCTTCCGCCCATTCATTTTCTGAAGGAAAACGTCGCTGGAATATTTCGAACAATGCGCAATACATTCGCTTGATTGAATTGAAAAAAGATTTTTTTGAAGTTGAAGAATTGACGGAGGTAGATCAATTGAACGAACGAATTATGGTTGGACTTCGCACGTGTGAAGGATTAGATTGGAAAGACTTTCCAGCTGATTGGAAAAAAGACAACGAACGAAACTTTTTCAAATTTGTTGAAGTTGGAAATGCGATCATGGATGAAATTGGATTTCGACTTACTCCGAAGGGATGGCTTATTTCCGACCACATTATTTCAACATTATTTATTTAATCTTGTAACATGAAACTAACGCTGGAAAAAGACGGGCGACGCTATTCATTTCAAGCCGAAAAAGGAATGGATCTTAGCATCTCTATGAATCCAAATGGTCCGCGCGCTTGGTATGTAGATGTCATGCGCATTGATCCTGTTCGCACCGAACAGTTCTTGGGTTCTGTGGCGGAAGGCGGAGCAGTGAATTTTCGCGATGTTTATTTTAATCCGCATGGACATGGCACGCACACAGAGAATGTTGGACATATTATTGATACGGATTTCCCCGTGGTGAATAGCATTGGGTCTTCGCATTTTATGGCGAAGCTTATTACGGTGGAGTTGATGAAACAAGATGCTATGCAAGGTGCTTTGCAAGGTTCTTCGCAAGACCTTCCGCAGGACCTTTCGCAGAATCTTGAAACAGGTGCTTCGCAAGGGGATTGGGTTGTGAATGAGGAGAGTTTGGAGGGGTTTGATTTGAATATTGAAGCGCTTATTATTCGCACAAAACCGAATGATCAATCGAAAGTGCAGAGACAATACTCAGGAACGAATTTTCCTTATTTGACCATAGGTGCAATGCAGCGGATAATTGATGCCGGTGTTCAGCATTTGCTCATTGACTTGCCTAGTGTAGATCGCGAGGAAGACGGCGGGGCGTTGGCTGCGCATCATTTATTTTGGAATGTTCCGGCAGAGCCGAACTTTCAGAAGACCATTACAGAGTTGATTTACGTTCCAAATGAAATTGCAGACGGAACTTATTTGTTGAATTTGCAAGTTTCGAATTTCGCGAATGATGCTGCGCCAAGCAGGCCTATGCTTTTTGATCTAACGGAAGAATAACGAAGAAGGAACTTCCTTCGTTGACGCGTGTTCTGAACGCAACTTTTCCATTCATTTGAGTCACAATACTCTTTACCATGGCCAAACCAAGTCCACTGCCGGTGGTTCTCGTAGTGAAGTTCGGCATGAAAATACGCCTCGAAATTTCAGGAGAAATTCCACTTCCGTTATCTGATATTTTTATGATTACATGATTTTTCGAGAAGTGTAAACCAAGCGATATTTTTTTCGTGCGTTCCGTTGGAATGGATTGAATGGCGTTCGTGATGAGGTTGTTCAGCACGCGAATGACTTGTGATTTGTCTCCATGAATAAACGCTGTTTCCGATTTATTTTGAAAGAAAAAAATCGTTTGATTTTCATTTTCAAATGTCGAAAGAACCGACTTCACAACGTCTTGAAGATTCAATCGTTCATTTTTCGACTGCGGCATTTTAGCGAAGTTGGAAAACTCTTGCGCAATGTGAGAAAGCGTGTCTATTTGATCGGTCATGCTCTGCACGAAATCGTTCAAGCGTGTTTGAAATTCTTCCGGATTGTCTTGCCAAGAACGCTGTAAATGCTGCATGCGCAGTTTCATGGGCGTAAGCGGATTCTTTATTTCATGCGCAACCTGCTGTGCCATTTCGCGCCAAGCGGTTTCCCGTTCTTGTTGTGCCAATTTGTCGGCGCTGGCTTCCAACTGAAACAACATGCTGTTGTATTCTTGAATGAGTTGTCCAATTTCGTCGTTGCTCTTCCACTCAAGCGGCTCATTCTTTTTTCCTAATTTCAAGTGATTGATACTGTCGCTAAGCTTGCTGAGTGAACGAGTGAAATCTCTTGTTATGAGGAAGGCAATGGCTGCTGCTAAAATGAAGAGCACAATGTACGTTGTTCCAATTTCTTTCATGAAGTTCCAGAGCTTCGCTTTTTCGACTTCTTTCTTTTCGTAAAGCATACCCACTAAGGCTAAAGTTCTTCCGTAATCATCGCGGAAGCACCAATAGGCTAAATTTTGTGCGGGATTTGTTTCGGAAGGAAGAATAATGGCTTTCTCTTTTGTTTCATTTGTAATTCGTTTGGTGAGTTCAGCGCTCAACTGCATTGGAATTTTTTTTAATTCCGCGGTCTCTGTATTCATTGAAAGGCGATACCTTCCGTCTAAATGATAGATGGTAATAAAAAGATTATTGACTTCAGAAAGCTCACAGACCTTGTCGCCAAGAAGCTGGTTTATGGAATCGGGATCGATGTATCCACCGTTTTGAAAAAGTAAGTATTCGAGAGATGCCCGGATTGATTTTTCTTTTTCTGCAATCCGCTCTTCGTTGAAGGTAATATCATGTTCGGAGTGGTCGAGCCAAGCTACAATGCCCGTTGCTACAAACGAGATGACAATGACAGAAAAAAGCGAAACGTATATGCGTGAGCGTAGAGTCATGGTTTTAAAAATCGAAATCGTCAGTTTGGTTTGGTTTCGTGTTAGCTGGAATAATACAAAGACCAACTACAATTGGATAATATTCGGTTTGAAATTTATTTGGACTGAAAAGGGGTGTTAAGGATCGTGAAGCGAAGAAAGTCAAATTCTGAAACCCAACCCTGACGCACGCTTCTATTTGGTAGGGGTTGACATAAATATTTTCACTGTTCTTTCGAATGATGGTTGCTTCATTCGTTTTGTGCTTGTGATAGGTGCTGTTGGCATAGCGATATCCGGCCTGAACTCCGAAGGCGAAATGCATATTTTTTTCAAAAGTGTCCTTGCTATTTATTTCGAACATAACCGGAACAGAAACCGAAAAGGAACGCAGTTGGTTCTTCAGATAATCAATGCTGTCTAATTGCACAATGACTTGGTTGTCGCGATTGATAAATGAGAAATTATCTTGAAATCCGATTTGTTGATAGCCCAATGCTATTCCAGAAAAAACTCCGAATCTATTTCCAACCAATTGCTTTTTGTATTCAACTAGATTCAATCGGATGGAAAAAGATTGCTTTTGCTTGATGGGGTATTTGTTGTTTTGTAGCGAAAGCAAACCGAAGTCTACACCTGTGAAGAAGCACATGTATCGAATGTAATCCTTGGAGTTGTAATCTTCTTCAAGAATTTGCAAAGGCGCCATTTCGAAATCCTCGATGTTAATTTTAGGAAAAGGCACCACCGTATCTGGGGCTAGAACAACGTCGAGACTATCTGTTTGGCCGAAACAGATTATCGCAGGGAAAAAGAAGAATATAAAAATTAGTCGCTTCATGAAAAGACAATGTGATTCAAATGTAAGCTATCTATCTTTGCACGGCATGAATACAAAAAAGGATTTGCGAGAATTGAGTTCGGAAGAACTAATGTCCGAGTTGAAAGAACTGGGCGCACCTTCTTTTCGTGCGAAACAGATTCGAGAATGGATGTGGCAGCGCGGTGCTGCGAGTATTTCTGATATGCAGAATTTACCGAAGGAGTTACGTGAGGTTCTCGATGGGAAATACTACTTATCGAAAGCCGTCTTGCACGAGCAGCAAATAAGTGCCGACAAGACCATTAAATGCGCCTTCAAAGTAGATGGAGATAAGGTAGTTGAAGGGGTGTTAATTCCTTCAACAAAACGCATGACGGCTTGTATTTCTTCGCAAGTGGGTTGCAGCTTGGCGTGTAAATTCTGCGCTACCGGAAGGTTGAAGATGATGCGCAATTTAACAGGCGGAGAGATTTTCGATCAAGTCAATTACTTGCGTAACGAGGCGCTTACTCGATACAAGACCCCGCTTACGAACATTGTGTACATGGGCATGGGAGAGCCGTTGCTCAACTACAATAACATGATGCGCTCCATTCAATGGATTACCAGTCCGGAAGGTTTGGGCATGTCGCCTCAGCGCATTACCGTAAGCACAGCTGGAATTGCGAAGATGATTAAAAAGCTTGGCGACGATAGGGTGAAGTTTAACCTTGCGCTTTCGCTGCACGCAGCCAACGACGTGAAGCGCAGCAAGATTATGGAGATTAACGATTCGAATAATTTGGCTGCCCTATCTGAAGCATTGAAGTATTTTCATGACGCAACAGGAACACGCATAACGTTTGAGTATATCATCTTCAAAGACTTTAATGATACGATCCAAGACGCTAAGGAGTTGGCTGAATTTTGCAAGCAGCTTCCAGTTAAAATAAATATTATTGAATATAACCCCATTGACGACGGGGAGTTTCAACAAGCCAGCCCTGAGCGCGTAGATGCTTTTGCGAAGTTCTTGGAAAGCAAGAACATGATTGTGAATGTGCGTCGTTCAAGAGGAAAAGATATTGATGCTGCATGCGGACAATTGGCCAACAAGAACAAATCTGCCGGTGAACGTGTTTTCAAATAGTAGAGTAAACTTTTTAACTAAATATTTCAACATGAAAAAATTATTCTTTTTAGCAGTGATTGCAACAAGCCTAGCTGCATGTGGTGGATGGAACGATGAAAAGCGCGCAGAGGTGAAATCTGAATGTGCGAAGACCGTGGGTAATCTTTATACGAAGGAAGACGCTGCAAAAATTTGTGATTGTGTATCGACTAAGATTAATGAGAAGTTTCCGAAAGCTGATTTCAAGCCGAGCGATATTAATGATCAAAAGAACGAGTGTGTTAAGGACGGAAAATATATTGACATTCTAACTAAGGAGTTAGAGGAGTCGTATAATCAAGTAGATATCTCTGCTGATTCTTTAGCGAAAGCGTTGGATGCTCAGTTGACTGAGGAAATGAGTAAGCTTCCAAAGTAAATGAAACCGTTCTGCGAAGATTTGTTTGGCTACAAGCGCATCAAGACGCTTTCCGTTACTATTGGCGAATTAACCATGGGGGGCGATGCGCCTATTCGTGTGCAATCGATGACCACTGCAGATACTATGAATACGGAAGCAACCGTTGCTGAGAGTATTCGCATGATAGAAGCGGGTTGTGAATTGGTGCGAATTACCGCTCCCAGTAAAAACGAAGCAGAGAATTTGCGAAACATTCGCGAAGAGCTTCACAAGTTGGGGTATAACACTCCGCTTGTTGCAGACATTCACTTCACTCCGAACGCCGCGGAAATAGCGGCTCGCATAGTAGAGAAGGTTCGTGTGAATCCGGGGAACTATGCGGACAAAAAGAAATTTGAAGAGATTGTTTATACCGACGAATCTTATTTGACTGAATTGAAACGCATTCGTGAGCGTTTTATTCCGCTTGTTGAAATTTGTAAAGAACACGGAACGGCGATGCGTATTGGAACCAATCACGGTTCGCTCTCCGATCGAATTCTTAGTCGTTACGGAGACACCCCTGAAGGCATGGTGGAATCTGCCATGGAGTTCATTCGTATTTGCATTGATTGCAACTACAAGAATTTGGTTATTTCCATGAAGGCGTCTAATCCGCAAGTGATGGTGCAAGCTTATCGTTTGTTGGTGCAAACACTTCTGGAAGCGGGCGAAGTTTTTCCTTTACACCTTGGAGTAACAGAGGCGGGTGATGGTGAAGATGGAAGAATTAAATCGGCAGTGGGAATTGGTACGTTGTTGGAAGACGGCATTGGCGATACCGTTCGCGTTTCTTTAACAGAGGCACCTGAAGCAGAGATGCCGGTGGCGAAGTTGTTGGTCGATCGTTATGCGAATAGAAATTCAGAATCTCACATTCCGAAGGAAGAAATTCCAATTGATTTTTTCGCTTATTCAAGAAGACATACGCATGAAGTTTTGAATGTAGGTGGAAAGAATGTTCCGCGAGTTTTCGCAGATTATTCGAATCGCGAAACAATAACAGCGGCTTCTCTTTTTGCTGTTGGATATGCGTATTCTGTTGATATGGACAAATGGAATTTGTCTGATTCGGCGTGCGATTATTTGTTTGTTGGAAAGAATACGGTGAATTTTGAAATTCCTGGAACCCTTGGTGTGGTTATGGAATACGAAGCATGGCTTCAGAACAAAAACAAAGAGCGTCATTATCCAGTGCTTTCATGCAATGAATACATTCAACCGAACGAACGTTCGGGTGAGTTGAATTTTGTTGAAGCGGAATTGGAAGATTTGACAGAGGCCTTTTTTTCTGTGTTGAAGTCAGATTCAACTGTTGTCTTGTTGTTGAAGACTTCGCATGAGTGCGCGGTTCAACACAGAAGAACAGCTATTTTCAGATTGATGAATCACGGCGTAACCTGTCCGGTTGTGCTTTCTTCTAAGTATGATATAGATGAAGAAGCGTATACGCTTTATTCGTCGACCGACGTGGGAGCTTTGCTGTTAGACGGAATGGGTGACGGCGTACTTATTTCAAATACACATTCGTCGTTAGCGAAATCGAACGCGATAGCGTTTGGAATTCTTCAGGCAACTCGCACGCGTATTTCTCGCACGGAATACATTTCTTGTCCGAGTTGCGGAAGAACACTTTTCGATCTTCAAGAAACTACGGCTAAGATTCGTTCACGCACTTCGCATTTGAAGGGTGTGAAGATCGGAATCATGGGTTGCATAGTAAACGGTCCGGGTGAAATGGCCGATGCCGATTACGGATACGTTGGAACAGGGGTTGGTAAGATTACGCTGTACAAAGAGAAGAATGTGGTGAAGAAGAACATTGACGAAGCACAAGCTGTTGATGAGCTTATCTCGCTCATTAAGGAATATGGAGATTGGGTGGAAGCCTGACGCAGAGCGTAGATGCTTCGCAAGATTCTTCGAAAGATGTTTCACAAGATTCCTGAGGAAAGATTCTTCGCAAGATGTTATACAAGATTCCGGAGGAAAGATGCTTCGCAAAAATTACCTTTTGAAAAATCTTGCGTAGCATCTTGTGAAACATCTTACGCAGTATCTAGGATATAATCCTTACCTCTCTCAAAAACCTCCTCGCGTTTTCCTTCGCTTGTTCCAGATTCGAATTACACACCGTAATGTGTCCCATTTTTCGGAAGGGCTTGGTGTCTTCCTTTCCATATAAATGAATATAAGCACCTTCGGTGTGAAGCACTTCTTCTATGTTTTCGTAACGCGCTTTTCCTTCGAATCCTTTTTCACCCAAGAGGTTAATCATAACGGCTGGAGTGCGAAGTCCTGTGCTGCCTAAAGGCATATTCAAGATCGCGCGAAGGTGCATGCCATATTGCGAAACGAAGCAAGCTTCAATGGTGTGGTGACCGCTGTTGTGCGGACGCGGAGCAATTTCATTCACCAATAAATTTCCGTCTTCGGTAAGGAATAATTCAATAGCCAATAAACCAACATGTTCAAGTTTGTTGGCAATCGCGATTGCTATTTTTTTAGCGTTGTTTTCAATTTCTATGTTCACGTTGGCTGGAGAGAAAATGAATTCCACCAAGTTCGCTTCCGGATTGAATTCCATTTCAACCAGAGGAAAAGTAGCCAGTTCTCCGTTTTCATTTCGAGCAACAATAACCGCTAACTCTTTCACGAAAGGAACAAATTCTTCCAATACACTTGGTGCGTCGAAAGCCGCATTGAACTCGGCTTCTGTGCGAAGAGGCGTTACCCCTTTGCCGTCGTATCCGCCTTTGCGAAGCTTCTGCATGAACGGTCCTTTTTCTTTAAAAAGTAAAGCGTCTTCGGCGTTATCGATTAAATGGAATGGAGCGGTTGGAATGTTGTTCGCTTTATAAAACTGTTTCTGAAGGCCTTTGTCTTGAATGGTTCGAAGAGCCTGTGGTCTTGGAAAAACTTTCTTTCCAAGACGTTCCAATTCTTCAAGAGCCTCAATGTTTACGTGTTCAATTTCGATGGTCAGAACATCAACCGTTTTTCCGAAATCGAGAACCGTTTGATAATCGTTGAAATTTCCAACTACAAAATTATTTGCAAGGTCTGCGCAGGGCGCGTTAACCGAAGGGTCTAATACAGAGATGTGAATGTTGAAGTTAACGGCTTCTTGAATGAGCATTCTGCCGAGCTGTCCGCCTCCTAAAATTCCAAGCTTGGTGTTGAGATCTACTTGATGATTCATTTTTCAAAGATAGAATTTCTTGAGCGGATATATATTTGCAATTATTATGGGAGATCAGATTAACGTTTTTCTTGACGATTTAAGCGCTCTTTTTTGGAGGTTGTCACAATTTCCAATTGCCTTTCAACTGTTGCTTTGGATTGCTTCTGCGGGATTCATAGGTCTGATTTTTTTATTTTTATTTAAAAAGGTTTTCTTTAAAAATAGCACAGAGAAGACGTTTACCCTATGGTGGATCGGCTTTGTATTAACTGGAATTCCTATAGTATTTGCTGTTATTTTAGACGCCCGTGCAGAGCTTCAAAAAGAGGAAGATCAATTGCTTACCTCGAATATTGTTCCCGTGGTAGAAGTTGCGAAGGACAGCTTATACTCTACAGCAGTTTCGTTTGACAACATTCAAATAGGTGATTTAGGCGCTCCGGTTGTTAAGACCATTTGGGCGAAACCGGGAATAGAAGTTTTTCAATTGAATTTTCAAAACCCGAACGCTTTTGTTGTCTTGGCCATTGCAGATTTGAAAACGTTCTCTATTGAGTTAGATACAGCAGTTACAAAGAAGGAGCTAACCTCACAGTTTGCAAAACGTTTTCAATGTGAAATTGCAATCAATGGTGAGGCAGGAACAACTCCTGGCGATGATTGTCCTTTAGGTCAATGGACGGGTAATTATGTTGTGAAGGGTGCTGCTTTGAAGATGGAAGATTCAGACAAAAGACCGTTTATGTCTTTTTCGAAAGAAGGAAAGGGAATTTATTCTACGGATAGAGATGTTGTAAAGCAGCTAACTGCCGACATGTATAATGTGATTTGGGGAAGATTTGATTTAATCTTGAACGGCGTTGAGGCAATTGATACACGAGATCACTCGCAAGAGAAGCCTTATCCGAGAACGGTGATTGGAATAGACCAAACAGGAACGAAGGTGTTTATGTTGGTTGCAGACGGACGCAAGCCTCAGCACAGTAGAGGTTTAACCATGAAGGAATGCGCTGCGGTGCTATTGCCATACGGATGTTACAACGCAATGGCCTGCGACCAAGGCGGAAGTTCTTGTATGTATGTCGAAAATTTTGGTATTGTAAATCGCCCGGCCGACGGAGGAGAGCGAAGAGTATACACGCACTTTGGACTTCGAAGAAACTAGTTTTTTGGTTTCGGAAGTCTGTCGAGTGAAATGTCTAAATACCCATAGGGGCGATTGTGTTCTCCTGTGTTAATCAAATGTTGAAGCAACTCCATGGGGAAATCTGTTTGAATAACGAGTGCCTCGTGTTGAATAAACCAGTTCCAAGTTCCTAAAGCATCGCTGTTCTCGCTTTTTCCGGCGCTGATTGATTTGAACAGGGCGTTGTACCAAATTCCTGTTCGGTGTTTTCTAAACAAATACATACCGAGGGGATCGGTCAAATAGCTGGAATCATTTGAAAGTATTAACTCAACAAGCGGGACATTGGCGTCTAACAAAAAAGTATCTACTTGCGTCTTCGGCATGTACTGCAGAATAGGCATGAATAGCGGCCCTTCTGGATTTTGAATCATATAATTAAAAAAGAAACTGGAGCCATGCGTTCCTTTTAAGATAACCTGATTTCGCACGCCCATTGAATCGATTACAGGAAGAAGCTTTTCAAATCGCCCAGAACTTTTATCAAGGTTTAAAAGTATTTTTCCCTTTGCTAATTTTAACGCTTCTTCCAGTGTAGGAACATGCTCGTCTGTTAAGTCTCCGTTCCGATCTTTTAATCTCAATTTTGAAATATGCTTAGCGCTTAAAGAACTCACCGCGCCTTTTCCGTTAGTGGTTCTGTTCACCGAATTGTCGTGCATTAAAACGAACTTGCCGTCGGATGTTTCTTGAACATCGATCTCTACAATATCTATGAAGTGATCTATGCAAGACTGAATGGCAGGAAGACTGTTTTCAGGAAAGCTCTTCCAGTCTCCCCTATGCGCAGCAACCATTACTTCATGTTTTGCTTTACGCGCCAAAAACTCCTCAATACTCGTTGTTTGTCCAATCATTGAAAAGCTAAACGCGACAAGCAGAATCGTTAAATTAATTTTCATGTTGGGCATGGAATGTATCTGCAATATAAGAAAAATTAGAAGAGAACGAATGGAATTTGGTAGTAAATTGCGGGTCATAACTTCTTCAATATGAAAAAAATTGTATTTTTTGTTTTCGCACTTGCTGCGGGTTTTTCACAAGCTCAATCGTTAACCGCCATTGAAGGTGTTGAATACGATCCTACCAATCAGATCTTTTTAGTTGGAAATGGTAACAACGTTGTGCGCATGCACAGCGATGCTGTACCGCAAGGAACATTGGGAGTAGCGAAAGCGAATTACGGAATGGAAGTTATGAATGGTGTTTTGTTTTCCCTTGTTGGAAGCGCCGTGAAAGGATACGATGTGACTACTGGAGCTCAGGTTATGACGCACACATTGGCTGGCGCTGCGTTCTTAAACGGAATGGCAAGCAATGGAACTGACAAGTTGTGGGTGTCTGATTTTTCGAATAAAAAGATTTATGAAGTGAATGTAGCAAACCTATCAGCGCCAACGAGTTTAATTGTTGTGACAAATACCACAAGCACTCCGAACGGATTAACCTACGATGCGGCGAACAATAGATTGGTTATGGTAAGTTGGGGCGCGAATGCACCCATTAAAGCCATTGACCTTTCAACATACATGTTAACGGTTCTTACAACTACAAACCTTGGAAACTGCGACGGTATAGATCACGATTCTTATGGAAATTATTACGTGAGTTCTTGGAGTCCGAATGCGATTACCAAGTTTTCAAACGACTTCACCACAACCTCTACAGTAACTGTTACCGGAGGTGTTTCTAGCGCTGCAGATATTTGTTACGCTGAAGAGCTAGATACTTTGGCTATTCCATGTACAGGAAACAACGTGGTGAAATTCGTAGGATTCAATCCATCTTTTGTAACAGAAACATCTGCCTCTGATTTTAAGGCCTACGGTTTTCCAACAGAAGTAAAAGACATGTTCACCGTTGGATTCGATTTGCCTCAGGCTGTTGATGTAAACATTCGTTTATTTGATGTGAATGGAAGATTGGTGAATGAAGTCATTAACAGAACGTTTCCACAAGGAAACAATCAAGTGGTTTTAACTGAACTTCCTTCTGAAAGCGGAATTTATTTCGTTCAAGTATGGGCTGGAACGCATCTTTCGGTAGTTTCATTTATTCGTTAATGAAAGCGTTTTTATTAGGCGCTTTTTTGTTGTTCGGGTTGAATGGTATTGCTCAGCCAGATGACTACGTGAACTCACTTCCTTCGAATGATAAATCGAAACAGAGTCTAAATGATTTAACGCATAGAGAGCGCACGGTTGTGGGAGGTTCGCTCGGTCTAGGATTAAGTTCATCGAATGGGTCAGGGATGTTTTATGGGGCCATTACGCCGCTTGTCGGATATCGACTAACGGATAGGCTTTCAGCTGGCGTTGGCTTCAATTTTACGTATTACAAAACACGTCTTTACGAAGAGCAGATATACGCCGGCATTGCTTGGGCGCGCTTTGGGTTATTCAATGGATTGTTTGCATGTGCCGAGATTAATCAAGTGAATGCACCTACTTATTCCTTTGGAGGAACACAAAGAGAAACCTTTCCTTTGGTTTTAGCCGGCGGCGGAATATCGCAAGGAATAGGACACGGATTGGGTACTTATTTCCAAATCATGTACGACTTTACAGAAGAAGAGCGGTCACCTTATGGACCGCTCGTCATTCGTGGAGGAATACTTGTCCCGTTAGGACCAAGGAAATAATTACATTCCCAATTTCACTGCAATTTCTTTCGGAAGAGCGTCTTTGTGAACGATCATGCAAACCGTTTTGTAACGGAAGTAAGGAACTGAGATGTATTGAAACCCGCCATTGGCAAGGCCTTCAGTTCCCCAAGAGTTTTTCACTAAGTAGTATGAATTTCCCTTATCGTCTTTCGCCGTTCCTGTAATGTGCATGAGGTGATCGTCTGTTGTCTCGAAGCTATCGAATGCCTCTTGTCTTTTTACTTGATCAATTTTAGGTTCTTTTTGAAACGACTCAACAAACGCGAATCCTTTTCGTGCATCGAAAGTTTCTTCACTTACGTCGGCGTCCCAAGCCACAGTGAATCCTTTGCTTAAAGCGAAATCTGCAACGCGCTGAAACTCGTCGAGCGGCAGGTTGTAGTATGATTTTTTCGCCCAGTTGTCTGGTACTTCCAACACGAAAGAAGAATAGAAAGGATGGTGAGAAAAAGAAGTTAAGCACACATATTCTTTCGCGTTAATTTTCATTGCGTCGCGGAAAGACGCCGGGGTGTATGAAGCTCCGTTGTATTTGAATTCAGTAGGAAGGGCTCCAATTTCATTATCCAAAATTCCATTTACACCTTCTTGGTATCCGTTGGTTGGAGCTTTGACAGCATCAACTACAAGATTGTTTAGTTTTTCGTCTAAAGTGCCGTGATCGTATTCTGTACTTCCGAAAACAAATCCTGAATACACTTCTTCTGGAACAATTCCGAATTCTTCAATGATAGCAAGCACGTCGTGACTTAATCCGCCTGGACCGAATTGTTGTTTGCCTTGAAAGCGCACGTAGCTCTCGGCTTTCTTAGGATAAGTCAAGCGTACGTTGTACATTTCTGAAAGGTCAACGGCTTTGTTTCCTTTGCGAATAATTTCTGATTCGATGAATGAAGTAGTAGCGAAGCTCCAGCAAGTACCTGTCTTGCATTGGTTTTCTATGCTACCGTGTGCGTTATCTTTAACAACGGTGAATTGTTGTGCTGAAGCAGTAATGGATGCTGCTAAAACGACCAAAGAAAAAAGAATTGATTTTTTCACGACAAATAATTTTTGGAAAGTTAAGGAGATTGTCATCTTTGTAAAAACAAAAACGCATGAAAAAAATTGCAGTAGTCTGTGGCGGATATAGTGGTGAATCGGTTGTTTCTATGCGCAGCGCGAAGATGGTGATGGAGAACATGGACCGTTCGAAGTTCCAGCCCACGCAGATTGTGATTGAGGAAAAGCGTTGGTATGCGTTGGTGAACGAAACGGAAGTTGCAGTTGATCGCAACGATTTTTCGATAGTTGTTGATGGAATAAAAATCGCATTCGACGGGGTGTTCATGATTGTTCATGGTACTCCAGGAGAGAACGGATTGCTGCAAGGGTATTTCGATACCATTGGAATGAAGTATACAACGGGCGATGTCTTGAACATGGCGTTAACGTTCAACAAGAAAGCTACAACACGCACATTAGGTGCCATGGGTTATCGCGTTGCGCGATCCATAGTTGTTCGAAAAGAAGAGAGCATTACGGCGGAAGAAGTGGTTGCAAAAGTGGGATTGCCATGTTTTGTGAAACCGAATTGTGGTGGAAGTTCTATTGGTACTTCTCGCGTGAATGAAGAGAGTGGAATCATGCATGCTATTTCCCTTGCGCGCAATGAAGACGAAGACATTATTGTGGAAGAATTTATATCTGGAAGGGAAGTCACTTGTGGGGTGATTGTCATGAACGGAAAGCCAACGGCTTTGCCTGTTACAGAGATAGTGAGTGAGACTGAGTTTTTCGATTTTCAAGCGAAGTATGAAGGCAAGAGCAAGGAGATTACTCCGGCGCCAATCAGTGAATTTCATTACGCACGCGTTCAGGAATTGGCAGCTCGCATATACACCGACTTAAACTGCGGCGGAATGATTCGCGTAGACTTTTTACTACCCGATGAAGAGCCTTCTGTGATTGAAGTGAATACCGTACCTGGATTCAGTGCGGCCTCTATTATTCCTCAGCAAGCAGCGGTGATAGGCATGAGTAAGATGGAGTTGATAAGCACGGTGTTGGAACACTGCGTGTAATTGGAAAATCGAAGATTTTATTCCTACTGTGTAATTGGAACTAGGTTATTGGAAAACCTTCGGTTTTATTCCTCCCGATAGCTATCGGGATTCGTAATTCCTATTTCATAATTGGAACTAAGTTGTTATTTCACCGAAGGTGATTTAGAACTTCCAGCACCAATCCGTCTAACTTCGAAAAAGCAAACCATCTTTTTCCCAAATCTTTTAACGAAGCGCCAAGATGGTAGAGTTCTTTTTCATCGAGAATAAGAAAGCGGTCATGAGCATTTTTCAGAATGCGGATTTCAATGGAATCGTATTGCGCGTTGTGTTTTTCTAAATCGAGTTTTGATTGTTCTGTTATCTTTTCAGTGTAAATAATACAGTGGACTTTTTTATTTCTTTTTGAAAGTTGAACCAGCGTGGTTTCATCGATGTAGTTGTCGATGAGAATGATTGACTTTTTTGCTTTCGTGATTAGTTCGCTGCTGAAAACATATGCCCAGGGTAGTTTTCTATTTCCTCCTTTTGATATCACAAATTGTGATATCAAAGAGTTAAAGTCAGATTCGGAGATTTGAAATCTGAACTCATTTGGAAATCGTTTCGAATTTCTTTGAGCAGCCTGATTTAAAACCCTGGTTTCTACATTAAAGAAATGAGCAAGATCAGAATCTAAAATCACATATTGATTTTGAAAGTATCTAATTCGATTGTTTACCTCATCTTGAAATTGAATAACGTCTTTTGCCATTGTTTTTAGTGTAAGATTCAAAGTCCGCCAAAGCGGGCTTTTTTTTGTGAATTTCCGAATAGAAATCAACTCTTTTCTCAAATGCTTATGCTAGTGCTGGACTGAATTTTATCCAAAAAATCAATATTGACAAGGGCTGCGGGAGAAATTTGAAGGGCATAAAACCGGACTACATTGTTCTGTTTCAGCAGCAAAGAAGGGTCAGAATCTTAGATTAACTGATCTTCTTTAAGCAATTGGAATCTTTTGAATTTTAATCCCCCAGCTCTGCTGGGGGCAGTTCGGATGTCGCCCTAAGGGGCTTGGGAACTGCGTTGTTGGAAAACCTTCGGTTTTATTCCTCCCGATAGCTATCGGGATTCGTAATGCCTATTTCATAATTGGAACTTTGTAATTAAAAACAGTCGAAGACATTCGCCCGCAGGGCATTCTTCCCCTCTCTTACCTTTCTTAACCTTTCTTACCTTTTAAAAAGACATTCGTTGCTTCGCAACATTCGCCCGCAGGGCTCAGAAATACTTATCCAACGCCACCACCTTCCTTACCGCCTCATGCAAGTCTGCAATTGGAATGCGCTCTTGTTGCATGCTGTCGCGGTGACGAATGGTTACGCAATTGTCTTCCAAGGTTTCGTTGTCTACTGTTACGCAAATAGGAGTTCCAATAGCGTCTTGTCTTCTGTATCTGCGACCAATAGCGTCTTTGTCGTCGTATTGTAAGTTGAAGTCTAACTTCAATAGATCTACAATTTCTTTTGCTTTTTCAGGAAGCCCGTCTTTCTTCACCAATGGCAATACCGCCACTTTCACAGGTGCCAAGGCCGCTGGAATGCGAAGAACCGTGCGCTCACTTCCATCTTCCAACTTCTCTTCCACAAATGAACTCGACAAAACAGCCAAGAACATGCGGTCTAATCCGATAGAGGTTTCAATCACATACGGAACAAAACTCTCGTTCGTTTCCGGATCGAAATAACGCAATTTTTTCCCACTGAATTCTTCGTGTTTTTTCAAATCGAAATCGGTACGCGAGTGAATTCCTTCCAACTCTTTGAATCCCATTGGAAAGTTGAACTCAATGTCGCAAGCCGCATTGGCGTAGTGCGCCAGCTTCAAGTGATCGTGGAACTTGTAATTTCCTTCGCCCAACCCTAATGCGTTGTGCCACTTAATACGCTCGTTCTTCCAGTAGTTGTACCACTCCATTTCGGTACCTGGCTTCACGAAATATTGCATCTCCATTTGTTCGAATTCACGCATGCGGAAGATAAACTGACGCGCAATAATTTCATTCCGAAACGCCTTTCCAATCTGTGCAATTCCAAATGGAAGTTTCATTCTTCCCGTCTTCTGAACGTTCAAGAAATTCACGAAAATTCCTTGCGCCGTTTCCGGACGTAAATAAATAATTCCAGCATCGCCGCTTACTGCACCTAGTTCTGTTTTGAACATGAGATTAAACTGACGAACATCTGTCCAGTTGCGCGATCCAGTCTCTGGATCTGCAATTTCACAGTCTTCAATCAATTGCTTCAATCCTTCTAAATCGCTTGCCTCCAACGCCACTTTCATGCGCGTTTTCACGGCATCTATTTTCTCTTGAGCGCGAAGTACATTCGGATTCGTTGCGCGGAATTGCTCTTCGTCGAATGCGTCGCCAAAACGACTTTTCGCCTTCTCTATTTCTTTGGTGATTTTCGCTTCGCTTTTCGCCATGTAGTCTTCCAACAACACGTCTGCGCGGTAGCGTTTCTTACTGTCTTTGTTATCAATCAACGGATCGTTGAACGCATCTACGTGTCCGCTTGCTTTCCATGTGGTCGGATGCATGAAGATGGAAGCATCAATGCCCACAATGTTTTGGTGCATGCGCGTCATAGCGGTCCACCAGTAGTTCTTGATGTTGTTTTTCAATTCAACTCCCAACTGACCGTAGTCGTAGGCTGCCGAAAGGCCATCGTAAATTTCAGAGGAAGGAAATACAAACCCGTATTCCTTTGCGTGCGAGATTACCGCTTTTAATTTGTCTTCTTGTGCTGCCATAACGGCGGCAAAGATAGGACAGAATGCCGGAGGCTAATGTTGCAAAGCAACGAATGTGCAAGCACGAATGTTGCAAAGCAACGAATGTCTTCGACTGTTTCTTTTACAACATAGTTCTAACAACGTAGTTCCAACAACGTCAGTTCCAACAACGCAGTTCAAACAACGTCAGTTCAAACAACGAAGTTCAAACAACAAAGTTCTCACAAGCTCCTCCGCTAAAGGCAGTTCCGGATTCGAATACGTCTCAATATTCTTCTCTCGGTCTAAAGGGGCGAGTTTCAAAACATGATTCATGTTTTCAATAATAATTAAACGCGAGTTAAGCGGATGTGCCTTGAAAAGAATAACGGCATCTTCCTCTTTTACTTGAAGGTCGGTGCTGCCTTGAATAATCACAATCGGTATTTTCAGTTTCCAAATCTCAACAGCCGGGTCGTATTTCATCCAAGAAATTAAGTAAGGCTGTATGCTTGGACGAAACAGCGCGAACAGTTCTTCAGGTGCGTCTCCAACCAATTCTCCTTTCTTCAATTTAGAAATGCCGTCATCTGCTGCGCGAAGCAATTTCTTCTTTCCTTTCAACTGAACCGCAAGCTGTTCCTTCAAAATAACATCAATGGGTCTTCCTGCGCCGGCGAGCGAAACAAAAACATCGGCTTGTTCGCAGGCTAAGAGCCCCAACAAAGAGCCTTCGCTGTGTCCGATGATAATGAGTTTGTTGAAACGCGAATCGGCCTTCAATTGAGCTACCCATGCCTTCGCGTCTTCAGCATAATTTTCGAATCGAAGATTTTCTTCTGAAATGAGAGCTCCCTTGCTTGCCCCAATGCCGCGTTTGTCGTACCGAATGGAGGCTATTCCTTGCGCAGCGAGTTCATGCGCCAAGAGCAGCAACGAATTGTTCTTCATCTGAGGATTGTTCCCGTCGCGGTCTGTGGGTCCAGAACCCGCTATGATCAAGGCAACCGGAAAGGTTCCCTTCAAGATGGGAACCGTAAGCGTTCCCGATAATTCACCTGTTGAAGTCTGTAGTGTTTGATCCAACTCGAAATAACCCAGACGGTTTTCCGACTGACCGAACGATTCACTTCCAACTAGAAAAAAAAGAAAAACCCCAACGATTCGAAAGTTCTCGAACCAGCGGGGTTTCAATATGTTTAGGTAGGCCGAAGCCAATATTTCTTAGATTATTGTTCCGTTCTTTTTTGCTTCAGCTGTGAAACGCTTTTGCATGCTAATCCACAAGTAAATACCGCCGAAAGCGCCTATGATACAAATGATGCTGAAAGTGTTTCCAAGCGGCTCCATAACGTTACGGAAGAACCATTGTGAAATGTCTACGATTGGGGCAAGGACAGTTTGTAAGTTCATGTTCTAAATTATTTTCATGGCGAATTTAAGCATTCCTTTTGAAAGTGGAACATTTCTCCTCAATTTTGCTTCAATTCAAATAACATGATCCTACGGCAATTTTCAAGCAATCAACCTTACCTCCTGTTTGTGTTGCCTTTTACAAACCTTCTGATTTTCCTGCCTTGCCTTTTCGGATATGTCATTCCCGAAGTGCCGCAACAATTTCCTTTCGATATTATTAATTTCGAATGCGTGCTTACCCCTTGGATCGGCGCTAGCGTGGCGTGGATTATCATAACTCTCGGGGGTATCTTATTTAACTGGGTGTACAACAGGCACGAGTTTCACAACGGTCCTACCTACGTTCCTGCACTCATTTTTTCAAATTTATTCACGGTTATTTTCTTGTTGAATCACAGCATTACTTTTCTGCTTGCTCAGATATTTATGACCGTTGGAGCGAATCGTTTGTTGGAAGTGTACAGACAGAAAACTGCCCTCGACCCCTATTTCCGCGCCGGATTCTGGTTTGGCCTAGCCGCCTTGTGCTTCCCGCTCTACCTGACTTTACTGCCCATGCTTTTGGTGGCGGTCATCTTCACACGAGGATTGAATTTCCGCGAATACATTATGCCCCTTGCCGGATTCGCTTTCCCGTTCAGTTATTGCTTCGCGGCGCAATATCTGCTTATGGACAATTGGAATTTCTATTTGTTTAAACGCATAATTAGCTTGAATACGCAAGACAATTGGATGATTCATTCCTATTCGAAATTATCCTTCTATGCCCTGTGTGCCTTGTCTTTGCTGTTCTCTATGCAATCGCTCGTGTCATCGGGCGACTTGAACACGAACAAAAACAGAAACTCGAAATGGATCATTGTCTTCATGTGCATTGCCATGCTTGGTTCGGTAACGGCCGGATGGTTATTCTTGAATCACCTCATTATTGAAGGGGTTGGACTCGGTCTCATCTTTTGTCTCTCCTATTGGTATTCGAATTATCGCGTTTCGCTTTTCGCCCCCGTATTCTTCTATATCTCAGTGATCATAAGCCTTTGGATATTGATTGAACAAACACAACTTATTCCGGTGTTTCAGTGGTGAAAAGTTTAGCTTACTTTTGCAAAAATTCTCTTCTATGAAATTTGGTGTCGTAGTTTTCCCTGGTAGCAATTGTGATGAAGATTTGGTGTATTCCATGTCGCACATCATGGGACAAGAAGTGGTAAAACTTTGGCACAAAGACCGCGACCTTAAGGGTTGTGATTTCATATTTGTTCCAGGTGGATTCAGCTACGGCGATTACCTGCGCAGCGGAGCCATTGCGCGCTTTTCTCCAATTATGGAAGAAGTAGTAGCACACGCAAATCGCGGTGGATATGTAATGGGAATTTGCAACGGATTTCAAATCTTAACAGAAGCGAAATTGCTTCCAGGAGCCCTGTTGCACAACACTACTAGAAAATTCATTTGTAAGAATGTTCACTTGAAAGCGGCTTCAACTAGCGCGGTATTAACTGCCGGTTTAGATCGTGAAAAAGCCTTCCAAATTCCAATTGCTCACGGAGAAGGGAACTTCTTTGCTCCAGCCGATGTGTTGAAGCAAATTGAAGACAACGACCAAGTGTTGTTCCGCTACTGCTCTGCAGACGGTGTCGTAAATGAAGACTTCAATCCGAACGGCTCTTTGAACAACATCGCGGGCATTTGCAATGCTGGTAAAAATGTATTTGGAATGATGCCTCACCCGGAGCGTGCTGCCGATTTCGAATTGGAAAACACCGACGGAAGAGACATCTTCGAAGCACTTCTCGAAAGAATTTAATTCCAACCATTCGTGGCTTTGCCACAATCGCCTCGGCGAAGCAATTGCAAAAAAATGACCAACAACAGCATCTTCCGTCGCATTCGATTTATTTACGACTTCTCTGATCAGCAGATAATAGACATTTTCGGATTGACCGATGTTATGGTAACGCGTTCAGATGTGAGCGACTGGTTGAAGAAGGAAGATCACGAAGAGTATTTGGATATTAACGATGAAATGCTTTCCATTTTTCTGAACGGATTTATCATTCATAAACGCGGACGAAAAGACGGCCCGTTGCCGGTCCCAGAGAAACGCTTAACGAATAACCTCATCTTCCGAAAAATGCGTATTGCGCTGAATTTAATTGACGAAGACATTATTCAGATCCTTGCGCTAGCAGATATGAAAATGAGCAAGCACGAGCTCAGCGCCTTCTTCCGCAGCCCTACACAACGACAGTATGTTGAATGTAACAATCAGGTGATTCGGAATTTCTTTCAAGGGTTGGAGAAACGTGAGGGGAGGGAAGCGCAGCGCGGGAAGAAGAGTTAGAATGTCTTCGACGAATGTTCTCTGAACGAATGCCTGCGGCGAATGTGCAAGCACGAATGTTGCGTGGCAACGAATGTTCTATGAACGAATGCCCTTCGGGCGAATGTCTGCGACTGTTAATCAACAACGTCAGTTCCAACAACGTAGTTCTAACAACGTAGTTCAAAGTTCTAGGACAATTCTCAAATTCTCCTTCAACTGCGCTATCTGCTCCCGAGTGAGCTTTCCGAGTTTTTTAATGAAACGCTTATTGTCTATTGCACGAAGTTGATCGACGAGAATATCGCTCTTTTCATCGAGTTGTTTTTTGGTTAAAGCAACACGAAGAATTTTAACATCTGGAAGAACGTTGGTTGTAATGGGGCAGATTAAAGTAGAAAGATGAATATCGTTCAGCAAGTTTGTTTGCACCACAACAACAGGACGAACCTTTCCAGGTTCTGTACCTTTCGAGGGGTTCAGATTCGCTAACCAGATTTCGTATTGACTAATCTTCATCGATGAGTCTTTCGTAGTCATCTAAAATATCTCTGCTCGAACCGTAAGCCGCTCGCGATTCTTTCACGAGTTGATCACGCAACATCTTCCGATTGTAATACTTGTTGTATATCGCCAACGCCTCATTTATGTAGCGATTCCGCGTAGTTCCCAATTTCTCTACAACCTTTTCTGTTTCCAAGAAAATTTCGTCGTCGAGTTTCAGTGAAAGATTTTTCATTTACCAAATATAGAGTATACTTTTAGTGTATACCAATTTACTTTAGAAGAATTTATTTGACCCTTATATCACAACGCAGTTCCCACTGTAAATAAGTTAAGAGAAGTTAAGAAAGGGTAAGAAAAGGGAAGATTATATGCGAGGATTGGCGGAAAAAGACCAACAGACAATCCGACTCACCTTATTCCCTAATTGCATAGGAAGGATTTTCATCTCCCGGGCGTCGACGTATTCGAGTTTGAGTTGAATTTTTTTCAAGGTGCTTTCTTTTGAAACGAGCGTGCTGAACCAGAGCACCTGATTCGAGTAGGCAGCGCTTTGAAGTATCATTTTTTCAATGAAGGTTTCTTCTCCGCCTTCGCACCAGAGCTCGGTTCCGTGTCCGCCGAAATTCAATTGCACTTTGGTGTTGCGCGTGTTTTTCAGGTTTCTGTTTTTGCGAAGATTCCCTTGTTGTGCTTCTTGAAGCGACGCGTGGAAAGGCGGATTGCACACGGTAAGATGGAATTTTTCATTGGGAAGAAGTATTCCATGAAAGATATCGTGCGGATTTTTTTGATGGCGCAATTCAATTTTATGTTGAAGCGATTCGTTCTCGTTTACAATTTTTTGTGAAGCGGCAATGGCCTTTTCATCGATGTCGGTTCCAACAAAATTCCAGTTGTAATCGTGAACGCCAACAATGGGGTAAATGCAGTTCGCGCCCACACCTACATCGAGCACACGAATGTTGTTTCCCAATTTTTTATCTTGAAGATATTCTGGGTTGTTCTTGTACAACAGATCGGCTACTTGATGCATGTATTCTGCTCTTCCAGGAATGGGAGGACACAAATAATTCGCGGGAATGTCCCAATGCGCAATACCGTAATTGCTTTTCAGCAGCGCTTTATTCAGCAGCTTCACCGCTTCCGCATTGAAGAAATCGATACTCTCATTTCCGTAAGCATTCATTTTCACAAACGCTCCTAACTCTGGAACAGCTTGAATGAGTTCAGGGAAGTTGTAGTTTTCTTTGTGTTGATTTCTTGGGTGCATAGTGGGATTCTTAGCTAAATATGTGAATTTCATTCTGTATAGATTGCTAAGTTAGTTTGTATACAAAAGCAAAAGAGGTGATTCAACTTTTAATAGGAAATTAAGGAATCAAAAAGAAATTATTTTTAGAAATACATTTTACATTCAAGAGTTATTAATTTTACTATTAATGAATTGAATAAGAAGTAATATGCAAACAAATGGGCGCAAAAGAATTTATAAAAAAGAAAAGAGTAATTATTCCTTTAATTTTTTTGTTAATAGTATTTTCGTTGAATTTGGTAAAACATGAATTTGTCTTCTATATCCCTTTTAATATTCCCGGTGCCCAGATGGCAGCCACAATTCCTCCATTTGGAATTTTCATTGAGTCAGAGTATAAAAATGAGAATCCTGCAGCACCCTGTTCAATTTTAAAGCACGAAAAGATTCATTGGAACCAATACAGACGAATGGGATTGGTTACATTTTATTTGAACTATTTGGGTTGTTACATGAGATCTGGACGCATTAATAATTGGATGGAAGATGAGGCCAGAGAGCCCTGCGTGAAGGGTCTTTGAATTATCTTTACATAAATAGTTTTATCTACAAATGCGCAAATTCTGGAAAATACTTTTTGCTTCAATCGTATCAATTTTGCTTTTGCTTTTTTGTGTTTTTCGAAATCACATCAGGCAGCAAATTTGTAGAAACTTCTCTGTGAGGGAATCTGAATTAGTCAAAAAAGGGGAATTCAATGAGTTGAACTTCAAAGTTGAGGTTTATGATATCAGTCGAACCTTTCGAAATAAATGGGCGGCTCGTTACAATTATTTTTTCAATGACGAACTAATGGCAGTTTACTTGCCATTGGAGAAGTACAAGTTCCGGAATTTAGTTTTAAAACCCGTGGGTAATGATGAATTCAACGAGAAGTCGGTCTTTCGATTTAATACCTTGTTTTTTCAAGAGGATTTTGAAGCAACATCAGGAATAATTGACGATGATGAGCTGGTAAGTGTGAAGTCCCCTAGAAAGAATAGGTTAGCAATTAATGACAATGGCGAGTTAATGAACTCAACGGACATTAGAAATTCTGAGTTTAACGATGTTTTGCAAGCGCCTTATACCTTTTCAGTTCGAAATAAGGCTGGAGGGTTCAGATCGTTGCATTACAGACAGTTTTTAGCGATTCAGAATGGTGATCTCATATTTATTTCTGGCAACGGCAATTCACTTATTTCATGGGTAGATGTTCAATCTTTTATGAAAATGAAAAATATAGAAAGTGTTATTGCCCTGGACGGAGGAGCATCAGTTGATTATTTTTTTCAGGGTGCGAATCACGATTTTAATTTCAGTTCTATTCCCTTTCGAAGGTTGTGGTTCAATTTGAATTCACCTTATTACTTGGAGGGTTACACAAAGAATTCGTAGTCTCAAAAAGAACATAGAAAAAAATACTAAATGAAAACCTAATGTTAAATCAAGTTTATTTTAGTACGACACTACAAAGACAACACATTTAAATTAAAGGCAACTCCAACAGAAAAAATTGACCCCCCAAAATTCTGATTATCCATGATAACTCTTTTAGTTTGATTATAATTTATTGTGAATAACAATTCATTGTATTGCACTCCCATTATTGCCCCTATAAAAATTTTATTATAAATTCCATTAGAAACTTGATTTGGAAATTGTGTTGAAAGAAAATCTCCTTTGTAATTGAATAAGTGAACATACTTAATATTAGGATAGAATAAAAACCCCATCCTGTTAGTTTCATTTTGATATCTCCACCAGTGCTTTAACCCAGCCATGAATTGCACTGTTTCAGACTGATAGGCTGGTATTGGAACGTTGTTAAATACTGTTCTACTTGATTTATATTGAAACTCCAAAGTTGGACAAGTTGACATCCATTGCATTCCAAACTTACTAATTCTGTTATCAAAATCCATTTTATTGGCCGGCATAACGTGACTTAAGGAATAACGAGATACTTTTTCTAATAGACCTAACTTCTTTTTACCCTGCTTTGTATTTTCTTTTGCTTTTTCTTGAATCTTATTCGTTCTTAAAATATCTAAAGAAATGTAAGCAGAAATTACACTTCGTCCACCATTAACAAAAAGATTGTTCAATCTAAAATCCTCGAAAGCTATTGTGTCTGTTATCTTGCCTAGATCAAACCCAACTCCAAGATCCCATTGTTTTTTTTCACCTCCAGAAAAACAGAAAATAGACCCACCTGCCGCGGAAACGCCGGAATAGTTAACATCTGTGCTCCCTCTGCCAACAGTTACTACTCGAAAAAAATCAAGATTAGTGGTACCGTCAACAAATTCTTTACTCACAGTTTCTTTCGTATCTACAATTTTATGATTATAGACTATCGACAAGGTGTCATTAATCTTTTGTACATTCGAGAAATTTATAAAATTAGATGTGTCGGCTAGATTTTTTAATGGCAAAGTGCTAAACCACGTTACCCTTTCTCTGTCTGCATATTGCCTTTGAGAATTTATTTCAGTTTTATATATCTTCATGGAATATTTCTTCTCTTCATATCTACCCAATTTAATAAATTCCATTCTAGGATCCGTATAGATGGAGATTTGAGAGATTCCTCTGAGAGCAATCAGACATATAACTAATACTAAAAAATGCCCTTTAAAATTTTTCTTAAATTTCATGTGAAAATCATTTTTTTCTTTTTCTCTATGAAGCTTATCAAATCGATTATGAATTGTTTGAAATATATGAAATCACCTTTTCAACCAAACGGTGAAATAATTAACAAAAAGGACTTCCCTGAGTTGATCAGGATCAGCCGAAATATATAAAAACATATAATCCTCGCCCTTATCTTTCCATAAGCCTTGCCACTCAGTAGGAATTTTACCGTTGTGTCTTTCTCCTAGGTCTGGTTTAGTTGTGAAAATAACAGTAGCGCAGCTAGTGAAAAGAATTGAGCTTAAAGCAATAATTAACAGTTGTTTCATTAAGGTTGAATTTATGTACTTTTGTAAAGATATAATTTTTAATCATAAATAATTTTAAATTCGATATGAAAGACGATGGCGGTGGTTGTTTTCTGATTATTGTACTGATTATACTTTTTTTCACGAACCCGGAGAAAAGCGAGCATAGAACTGAAGTTGGAAATGTTTTGCACGAGGCGTTAAGTGAAGATATTCACAAATTGATTAATGAATATTGCGAAGAAAACCCTAGTGAATTTTGTTCAGGTAGAGAGGGTGATGCTTTATTAGACGCATTTGTTGCTGGTATTTCCAAAGAAGTATTGAAAGAACAAGTTCAAGTATTCGTTGATGAGGACGTAAGCCGGAAGAATTTTTATTTATTCTCTTTAACAACAATTAATGGTAATATAGTTGGAGTTGGAATTCTGAACATGGTGTTTGTTTCTTCAGATGAAGTAGAAGAAGATTTTTTAGATAACGTTTTATTCTAGGAGAATGTCATTCTGTGACCAACCCATGAG